>ULRR01015294.1_pt1 | contig 128986 bp, 141 predicted proteins | sample 1955651 | NCBI WGS metagenome assembly ULRR01 (sample SAMEA4835688, study PRJEB28245) | human gut metagenome | biome: gut microbiome; material: fecal sample | place: Denmark | collected 2008
AATAGAGTGTTTTTTTACTGTCTACTTTTACTTGACTAGTTCACTTTAATTTTATTTTTTCTTTTTGGATTACCTGGAATTATGATGGTGTTATTTGGCAACATTAAGCCACCCAAGGCAGATAAGTATTTATTAAAACAAGATAATTATCTAGATTTTAGTAATTATTTAAATAAAAGAGTATTACTAAATGATTATCAAGAAATATATAGGGAGGAAAACCTAAGAATATATAAGAAAATAGTAAAAAAGAATAAACACTATATTATAGATTTTAAAACAGAAGAATTTACAGAAGATATATATAATGATTTATATGATAATAAAATGGTTCCTATCATGAAACAAGATTTAAAAGAAATGCAAAATAGAATGTATCGCAGTTTATATGTAACATATATCATAAGTGTAGATAGATTAACTTCACATTTTAATGCGTTTATAAAAGGACTAGACCAAGATATTAGATATTTTAGTTTACCAGTAGGAGTATCATTTGGAGGAAAAAAGATATATATAGCAAATGAAATAAAAGGATTTGAAATGATGGAACTAAAAAGAATGAAAAAAGAAATAAAAATAATTTTAGAACTAGAAAATAACAAATTTAGGAGATGATTAGATGTTAGATAAAGTGTCGCAAATAATTGTAACTTCAAAGATGGATAAAATATTAGCAATTACATTTGTAGTTGGTATGCTACTATCATTTATAATATCTAAACTGATTGATAAATCCAATAATTCCGCTTTTAAAATAAAATACATAAAGTTTTTTTTAGGAACAGGAGCTATTTTATCAGCTATTTCAATAATATTAGATTTTTATTTAAAATATATATACAAAATAAAAGATAATGAACTGCTAGTTACTTGTTCAATGCTTATATTTGGAATGATTTTAGGAATACATGGGGTATTTTTGATGATGTTTGGAAATATTAAAGCACCGAAACCAGATAAATATTTATTAAAACAAGATAATTATCTAGATTTTAGTAATTATCTAAATAAGAGAATAAAAATATTTAACTATGAAGAAAAATATATGAGGGATAATTTAAAAATATATCATAGAGTGATAAAAAGAAAAAATTATTATATAATTGATGCTAGATTAGAAGAATTAACAGAAGAAAACTTCAATGAATTGTATGACAAAGAGATATTTTCTATAATAGAACAAGATTTTAATCAGGCGAAGAAAAGTATGAGATATGAATTATTTATAACATTTATAATTAGCGTAGATAGAATGAGTTCCATGTTTAATCGCTTTATTAATACATTAGATCAAGATAAAAGATATTACAAATTACCAATAGGAGTATCATTTGGAGGAAATAAAATGTACATATCAAATGAAATAGAAGGATTTGGCTTAATGCAATTTAATCAATTAAAAAAAGAATTTAAAAAGATAATGGAAATGAGGGATTAAAATGATAAAAGAAATAGAAAAAATAATTAGCAGATTTGATGGAAATATATCTATTTATGCAAATGATTGTCAAGGTACAATAATAAAAGTTAAGGAAACGGAAGTTGTTGAAACTGCAAGCTGTATAAAACTGTTCATATTAATTGAGTATTATAAACAAATTCTAGAAGGCAAAAAGTCAAGAAACGATATTTTAAAATATGATTATAATAAGCATTATGTAAAAGATGGAAGTGGCATAATTCAATATTTAGATAAATTAGAACTGACTTCTAGAAATATGGCGATACTTATGATTATTGATAGTGATAATATAGCAACAAATATAATGATAGAATACTTAGGATTAGAAAATATCAATAAGACAATTAAATTATTAGGTTTCAAAGATACAATGTTGATTTGCCCAAAATTAGATTTTAATTTTTTTAAAGAAATCGGAAGAACAACAGCTAAGGAATATGGCGAGCTTTATATAAAACTATTAAATAAAGAAATATTAAATTCAGAAATATGTGAGGAGATTTTAGAAATTTTGAAGAAACAATTGCATAATGACTTATTAATTAGAAAATTACCTTTGAAAGATTTAAATGATATAGGAGAAAATGATGCAAATATCAAATATATTGCTTCAAAAAGTGGGGGCTTAGGAGATAAGAAATATGGAATAGATAATTGTCGCAATGATGGAGGAATTATTGGTACTAAATTTGGCTTTTATATAGTGAGTATTTTTATTAATAATTTTAACGATTGTTATTGGAATAGGGATAATGAAGCAATTTTAGTAGGAGGAGAAATTAATAGAATTTTATATGAAAATTACATAAAAAATGAAGGTAGATTTGATTTATAAATTAAAAAGGGGTTAAAATATTTTAAATGTTGAGAAAATGAATATTATATTAATTGAGGAAATAAAGATAGTAATATAATTTTAGAACTAGAAAATAACAAATTTAAAAGTTAAGGAGAATATGATGAAAATAGAAAAAAATATAAGTTTTAAAGAATATTTAGTAGATAAAAACTTTAGAAAAAATTTTTTAAAGAAATTAGCAATTTATACCATATTATTAGCTTTATTTTCTAGTATTACTATAGGTAGCGTATCATTTGAAGATATATTAATTTTCTTTACAAGTATGTTTGTAGTTGGTATTATCATAATTTTTATATTTAACCGTATAATCTACTTAAAACGCTATATTTTATTAAGAAAAAAGCATCAATTAAAATATGATATGATCTTTTATGAAAATTATTTTAAAATAATAAAAAAAGACGAAATACATAAAGTAGAATATCAAGAAATAAAAGCGATTAAAGAAGAAACAAATTTTATGATTTTATTTTTTGAAAAAGGGAAGATAAGAATTGAAAAAAATGAATGTGAAAAAAAGTTAATTGATTTAATTCGTTATTTAAAGTATCAAAAAGAAGAAAAATTATTAGAGAATAAATCTTATCAAAACATAAAGAAAAAGATGAAATTCTTATTTATATTTACAATCTTATCATTGTGGTTTGCTTTTTTATCTGTATCTTTAATTACAGAATTGTTAAGTTTTCTTATAGATACTAAATATATGTGGATCATGTGGCTTTGGTTACCCATACCAATTACTTCTATTATTTTAGGATTTAAATATAAACATCAAGGTTTAAAATGCTTAAAAAATATTATAGGTGGTTTTATTATTGCTGCTCTTTTAATGATATATGGATGTTTTATTTTTATTCCTACTAACGAAGTAAATTATGAGAAAATAGCCAAATTAGAAAAGACTTTAAATATAAATTTACCAGATACAGGGAGATATTATCAAAATAAAATAGAAACAAGTAATTCAAAAAATACTATAATTCATGATATATATTTTACTAATAAGAAAGAGTATAATATTTTTGAACAAAAACTATTAAAAGATCAACGTTTTATATTAAAAAAAGATTTAAAATCACAATTAGAATTATTAATTCCAAGCAACATGACATGTCAAGAAAAATATACATGTTATTATGCAGTATATATAAAAGAAATAGAAAGATATAATACATTACCAGAAAAAAGTGGTACTTATCACATGTATATATTATCTTATGTATTTGAAACTCATCAATTACGAATTAAAGAGTACACATATCAATATAAAATATAGTACAATCGCCAACTCGTTACTATAAAAAAACTCATATAATAAGTAGGAGGAAGAAATATGGAACATATATATAATGTTTTCTCTTATTTATTAGGAGGAATGGATAAACCAATGATTGCTCTATTAATTATTATGCTATATGTATATATAACTGGTTGGTGTAAAGTAATATTTTGCCATAAACTAAATAAATTAGTAGAACCAAAAGGAATAATACGTAACTTAGGTTATTTAATTGTTATATCATTATCAGTATTATTAGATAACATTATGGGAAGTAGTGAAGCGATAAGAACAATTGTAATTTATTTCTTTATTGCCCATGAAGGTTTAATAATTTTAAAATGTTGGTGTAAAATGGGACTTCCTCTACCAAAGAAAATTTACGAAACATTAGAAGGAATTATAGGAGAGGAGGATATTGATGGCGCTGCTGAACGTAAAGAATAATATTTTAAAAGGTGGAAAGCATTATTTAACAAGTGATTATAAAACTAGAAATGAAAATAGAAGTACTCATAACGGAATGGACTTTGTAGGACCAAATGGAATAGATGATATTGTCGCAATAGAAAGTGGAACAGTAACTTTTACAGGATACGATTCTAGTGGAGGAGGATATTGGTTAGCAATTACCACCAATAATATTGAACATAGATATTTTCATTTAAAAAAAGGTTCAATCAAAGTAAAAAAGAAAGATCATGTAGTAAAAGGACAAGTGATTGCAACAATGGGAAAAACAGGAAACGCTACAGGAAATAATTTACACTTCGCGATTTATAAAAATGGATATGTAGATCCATTACCATATCTAACAAATGAAAATCCTTTCAATATAGTGGAAGAAGATTCATATAAAACATTTGTTAGAGATTTGCAAAAAGCAATCGGTGCCAATATAGACGGAATTGCTGGATCAGAAACATTATCTAAAACCCCAACAATTTCTACAAGTGTTGGTTGGAACCATAAAGCAGTAAGACCACTTCAAGTATATTTACAAAGTTTAGGTTATGATTTAGGTAGTTGTGGAGTAGATGGAAAGTTTGGAAAAGATATGAAAGCTTGTATTAAAAAATATCAACAGGATATTAAATTAGCTTTAAAATACCAAGATGGTAAAGTTTCTGCTAAAATGTATACTTGGCAACATCTATTAAAATTAAATTAAAAATATGGGATTATTTTGTTCCCATATTTTTATTATTTAATTGAATAATCTGCTTATTTATTTTAGAAATATCCAAGGTAGGAGAATATAATTCATTTGTAATATGATAATCATTAATAGTTGATTGAATTAATTTAATAGAATATTGAACAAAATCATTATTTAATTTCCCTCTTTTTTGTTGATTTAAAAGTTTGTTATAATCAAGGAAAAAACGATCATAATACTTGATTAAAATCAAATTAAACCCACTATTAATAGATTTTTTAATAAGTTTAGTTTTATTAAAAAGCCGAAATAGTCCCATATAAAAATCATCTGTAACAATTAATTTTTTGAAATGCAAATCATTTCTTAAATATTGAACTGTTTTTTTAGAAAGAGTAGAAGGAATCCAACCACTAAAATTTGGAATAATAAAGTGTCCAACCATAATAGCATCAACATCATTATAAATAGCTTCCCTAAAAGGCAGTACATCTTCTTGCAATAATTGTTTTTTCTTCCAAATAATTGGAAAAAAATAATGAGAATTAATAGAAGTAGCACCATGACCTGGAAAATGTTTTACAACCGCTAAGACATTCTTTTTTTTAAATTCTTTAAAATAAGGAATCCCATTTTGAATAACAGTTTTTAAATCGCTTCCTAAAGCACGATCTCCAATAGCATGTTGATCAGAAAATCTTTTAATATCTAAAACTGGAGCAAAATTTACTTGAATACCAGAAGAAGAAAGAATATTTGCAATAATTTGAGCGTGTACTTTTAAACTATTCAAGTCATTATGTAAAGAATAGGGACTTCTTAAATTAATAAAATCTTTTGGAAGGCGATTTACACGATATCCTTCTTGATCAATTCCAATTAAAATTGTATAATTCTCTAAAGTTGCTAAATGCTTAATATAATGAATTAATTCAATCATTTCCTCATAATTACGATAATTTTTAGAATAAAGAATAAATCCTCCAACATGACACTCTTTGATTAATCGTTTAATAATATTTCTATCATTTGTACTTAATCCAATAAATAGCATACGTCCAAACATAAATCTCACCTAAAAAGATTATAACATATTTTAAGAAAATAGATTGTATTTTTAGTTATCTTAACGTATAATGAAATTAAAGAGGTGAAGTATATGTGGATAGCGTGGTTAATCATTATTATTCTTTTAACATTCTTAGAAGTAGCAACTGTTAATTTAGTAAGCATTTGGTTTGTTATGAGTGCTATTGTAAGTTTATTTGTATCCTTCGCAATTGACTCATTTTATATCCAATTTGCCATATTTGTATGTTTAGGAATCATTCTTATGTTACTAACAAGACCATACCTAGTAAAAAAATTAACAAATAAAAAAGAGAGTACAAACCTAGATAGAGTAATTGGTGCTGAAGGAATAGTAACCGAAGAAATCACAAAATTAAAAGTAGGTGAAGTAAAAGTAGATGGCAAAAGATGGAGTGCCATCAGTAATGAATTGATAAAAGTAGGAGAAGAAGTCATCATTGAACGGATTGATGGCGTAAAACTAGTAGTTAGAAAGGAAGAAAAATAATGGAAATATTAATAGCCATATTAGTTTTAATTATTATATTAATTATACCAAACATTAAAATTGTTCCTCAAGCCAAAGCTTATGTAATAGAAAGATTAGGAAGCTATCACATAACATGGCAAAATGGATTGCATGTAAAAATACCTTTTGTTGATCGTATAGCAAGAACAGTAAGTCTAAAGGAAACAGTAAAGGATTTTGCTCCTCAACCAGTAATTACTAAAGATAATGTAACAATGCAAATAGATACAGTGGTATATTATCAAATAACAGACCCTAAATTATATACATATGGAGTAGATGCACCAGTAAGTGCAATTGAAAACTTAACAGCAACAACCCTTAGAAACATTATAGGAGAATTAGAACTAGATCAAACATTGACAAGCAGAGATATCATTAATGGTAAAATGAGAGCAATATTAGATGAAGCAACCGACCCATGGGGTATTAAAGTAAATCGTGTAGAAGTAAAAAATATTTTGCCACCTCGTGATATTCAAGAAGCTATGGAAAAACAAATGCGTGCTGAAAGAGAAAGAAGAGAAAAGATTTTACAAGCAGAAGGTGAAAAAAAATCTAGCGTTTTGATTGCTGAAGGTGAAAAAGAAAGTGCTATTTTAAGAGCGGAAGCTGAAGCAGAAAGTGCTATTAAAATAGCAGAAGGAAAAGCCGAAGCAATGTTAAAAATAAAAGAAGCCGAAGCAAAAGGAATCGAACTTTTAAAAAATGCGAAAGCAGATGGTGCAGTATTAACCCTAAAAAGTTATGAAGCTTTAGGAAAAGTAGCGGATGGCAAGTCAACTAAGTTAATTATACCTGCTAATTTGCAAGACATAGCAACTTTTGGAACAACATTAATGGAGGTTATGAAAGATAAGGAATAAGCTTATCTTTTTAAAATGTCTATGGAATATCATACCATAAAACCATATTACCGTAATGATTCTCAAGTATTAATATTAGGGTCTTTTCCCAGTGTGAAGTCCCGAGCAGAAGGATTTTACTATGCACATCCTCAAAATCGTTTTTGGAAAGTTTTAGAAAATCTTTTTGATGAAAAAATAGAAGATAAAAAAGAATTCTTAAAAGTTCATCACATTGCTTTATTTGATGTATGTGCTTCTTGTGAAATAAAAGGTTCAAGTGATGCTTCTATAAAAGAAGTAGTTCCCAATGATATAAAGAAAATTATAAAAAATTCTCAAATAAAAATCATATTTCTAAATGGTAAAACAGCAGCTAATTTATATAAAAAATATATAAAAAATATAGAAGTTCCATCCATAGCTCTTCCAAGTACAAGTCCTGCTAATGCCACTATAAACTTAGAAAAATTAATTGAAGAATATAAAATAATTAAAAAGTTTACAAAATAATGTCAAATCAAGAAAAAATAATAATGATGGAATTTAAATATCTTTAAAAAAATAAATACATATGATATACTTAACAAGGTGGTAAAGGATGAACAAGTTTGGATATTCAAAAATAGAAATATTAATAGTAATTGTATTATTAGGAGTAGTAGCATTTATAACAATAAATCATACATCATATGCTTTTGCGATAGACAAAAATGAGGCAATAGATGAAGTGAAATATTTAATTGAAGTTCAAGCCGAAGATTATGCTCTAGCAAATACGACATTATTTGATGAGACAAATACAACTTATATTAGTGTTGATGATTTAATTAAAGCTGGATATTTAGCTGGAAATGAATCTGGAGTATTTACAGATCCTACAGATTCTTCTAAAAATTTTAATGACAAAAAAGTAAAATTAGAATATGATGAAAAGAAAAATAATGTAACAGCAACAGTAGTGGATTAAGCAAGTGAAAAAAACTTGCTTTTTTAAGAAAATATAGGTATAATACTTAGCGTATTAAAAGGAGGAACAAATATGGAAGAAAAAATTAAAAATTTAACATATATTGTAATACTAGGATTTGTCATTTTATTTATTTTAATTGTTGGCTTGTATTTCAAAAATGGAGAAACAACAACGAATAATAATACAACAGGTGGAAGTTCTTCATCTACAACAGATTATGATGTAAGCAAAATGAAACAAGTAAATATAGAAGAGAGTATAAAATTATTTGACGAAAAAGGAACACATGTATTATATATTGGTCGTGAAACTTGTTCAGTATGTAAGCAATTTGTACCAATACTAAATGAAGTTCAAGAAGACTTAAATTTCACTAGTTATTATTTAGATGTTGATACTTTCGCTGATATTTGGAATAGTAAAAAGGCTGATACAACAGAGGTAAAAGAATTATTAAAAAAAGTAGAAAATTTAACTGATAAAATGACAATTGAAGCAACTGCAAATGGAGAAACTGGAACACTAGGTGAATTATTTATTGAAAATGGTTTTACTCCTGCACTAGTAGTAATTCAAGATGGTAAAGTAGTAGAAGGATTCTTTGGATATAGAAATGCTACAACATTAACAGAAATATTAGAAAAATATGTAAAATAGAGATATCTCTATTTTTTTTAGGAAAAAATATAATAGAATAAAAGCGTAAAGGAATGTAGAAGTGTTATAAAAAAATTAAAAGGTGAGTGATGTTATGTATTGTGAAAAATGTGGCGAAAAAATAAGAAAAGGAACTAATTTTTGTTACAATTGTGGTTATCAAAAACATGAGATCAATTACTTATTAAATGAAGATAATCTCCCTGAACAATATAAACCAATTACAATGTGGGGATACCTAGGGTATCAAATTGTTTTCTCAATTCCTATAATAGGTTGGATTTTATTACTAATATATGCATTTAGTAAAGAAGAAAATATAAACGTTCGTAACTTTGCAAGATCATATTTTTGCTTTCTACTTTTATGTGGAATATTATATTTTCTAATTATCTAATTGAAAAGGGCAAATAATGGCATTGGATAAAACAATAAGTAACAAATTATCTAAAAATAGACTATGATAAAGGAATCGATTTTTGCCAAAATTAAGAGAATATATAAAAATAAACAAGATAAAAGAAATTAATTTTAGAAAATCAATGAAAATGTAATAAAAGTCTTGATTTTTAAATATAAATATAATATAATGATAATGCATTTTAAAAGTGCACTAACTAATGGAGATGCGCCCTTAGCTCAATTGGATAGAGCGTTAGACTACGGATCTAAAGGTTAGGGGTTCGACTCCCTTAGGGCGCACCATTAACGAGAAGTAGCACAATTTGGTAGTGCACTTGGTTTGGGACCAAGGGGTTGCAGGTTCAAATCCTGTCTTCTCGACCATGATTAAAAAATACTCATCTACGGATGAGTTTTTTAATATTGATAATTTTTTCATAAAAAAAGACTAATTATTTAGTCTCTTCTTCGATATCTTTATCTTTTCCTAGTATTTTATCTATTGAATAATGATATTTTTTAGCTAGCTCATAAAGTGTTGTAGTAAGAATTAAATTTTTAGCATTTTCATAGCGATTCCAAGTTGGTTGATTAATATTTAATTCATTAGAAATTTCTACTTGAGTCAAGCCTTTCTTTAATCTAATTTTTTTCAAATTTTCACCAGTAACCTTTATTTTAATGTCTGGTTTTTGATTAGCATATTTCTTTTTATCATTAAATCCAACTACGTAATCGATTGAAACATCAAAATAATTACAAAATTGATTTAATCTTTTTAGAGGAATAGTATCAGTTCCACACTCCCACATACTATAGCTTCCTTTAGAAACATCCATAGCTTCTGCAATATCTTTTTGCTTTAAACCAGCATTTTCCCTAATTTCCTTCATTCTTGGAAAATTCATATATATCACCAGTAGTAATTTTCTCAAAAAATACGTAATTATTAACATTTTGGAGTTTAAATGTATAATGTTTTACAATAAGCAATTTATATGATAAAATTATAATAGGTGATAATAATATGGATAAAGCACTATTCATTGAACAATTATATCATGATTTAATAGATGATATAGCTTTTGATGAAGATATTAAAGCTTTATCTTTAATTTTAATAAGCCTTTTAAAAATAGATCAAAATAAAAGCATAAATAACTGGGTTACTATCATGAAGCGATATGATTTAAAAAAAAAGAGTAAAGACATAAATTTTTCGCCTTTAACTCATGATTTTTTAATAGAAGTATTAAAAGTAAATTCTATTACAAAATTATTTAGCATTTTAAAGTTATTACCCTATGAAAATGTCCAAATAATCAAAGATGATTTTTTTAATGTATTTAATATTCATAGTGGAATTAATCAATATCTAAATAATTTAATTTTAAAAAAGAAAACAAATAATCAAATATTAAGTGAAATTCAATTAATTTTAAAGCAAAGTTCTAGTTTTAATAAGTTAGTATTTGATGAAGAAGTTTTTTTGAAAAATGTGATTGAAATATTTTTAAAAAATCAAATAATAGATATTAAGTTTCTCTTAAAAGTGGCAGATTTAACGAATAATAGTAAAAATAGAGCTTTACTAAAAACGTTATTAATTGATTATATATAAAAAAATGTGTATAATAAGCAAAGAGGGATAATTATGAAATATTTTTTAGCAGTAGATAAAGGGCAATCCTTTAAAAATGCCCTAAGATTTTATAAAATAGACTTAACGGCACTAAATCCAAAATTAGCAGAAAATAATAATTTACAAGCTTTATGTACTTTTACAACAACTTTTGAAAACGAAGCACAATTAAAAGCTTTTCTACAAAGTCAGGGATTATTAAAACTTAAAGATATAGGCAGTGATTTAATTATTACTTATTATAGAGAATATAATCACTTTATAAAAATTCCATATTTAAAAGATGCTAAATTTTTAAATTTCAAAAACTTAGAAGACATAATTTATAAATATTCTAAAAAGCCAGGTTTTTTAAAAGCAGTTATAAGTCGTTATAATAATTATAAAAATGTATTTAGTGAAATATATTCATTTAGAGGCTATTTGCAGAATCCTTATGCTGATTATAAATTTTATGATGTAGTAAGACAATTTGTAGATAAAATTTGCTTTAGAACCACAAATAGTAAGAAAAAGATAAATTATAAAGGATTATATGATTTAGGAATGTTAATTTCTACTTTAGAAGAATATGAAAATGTTAGAAAATTAGAAATAGAGAAAAAAGAAGCAATGAAATGTTTCCAAAAAAGAGAATTAAACGAAGAAGATCCTGAATATTTTCACTTAGAAGAACTAAGAGCACGAAAAAATGAAGAAATAGATGGACAAATGCGTTTATTTTAAAAGCGTAAAATTTATGTCAATAATTTACAAAATATCTTCATAATTATGTAAATATTTAGTATGATAATAATATAAAAGGGAGCGGTGAATATGTTATATCCTTCGATAGATAAGCTACTAAATATTGTAGATTCAAAGTATATCTTAGTCCATGTTGCATCAAAAAGAAGTAAACAGATGCTGGAAAATAGACATTTTCAAATGAAAGAGAATGAATATATTAATAAAAAGGAACTAGGAAGAGCTTTGGAAGAAATTGAAAAAGGATTAGTTAAGATAAAAAATTAATTTTTTAAGAAAAAACTCTTGATTTTAGCTATCTCATATGATAAGATAGTTATGTTCTTTGGGGAATTAGCTCAGTTGGCTAGAGCATCACGCTTGCACCGTGAGGGTCGCGGGTTCGAGTCCCACATTCTCCACCAATTAGAATTTTAGCCCGTATCGACGGGCTTTTTATTTTACTAAATACACTTTTTCTAGTTTACTTAATAATTGACAAGAAACCATAAGTTAATATGGTTTTTTTATATCTAATTTGTTATAATAAATAATAGGGTAGTGTGATAACATGAAAAGAACATTAAATTCATTAGAATTAGAAAAAATAGATGCCTATTTTAGAGCGGCTAATTATTTAGCAGCAGGGGAACTTTATTTAAAAGAAAATCCTCTATTAAAAGAGCCATTAAAATTAGAGCATATCAAAAATAAATTAGTAGGGCATTGGGGCACCACTCCTGGTCAAAATTTTTGTTATGTTCATTTGAATCGAATTATAAAAAAAAATAATTTAAATATGATTTTCATTTCAGGTCCTGGACATGGTGGTGGAGCTGCCTATTCCAATGTTTATTTAGAAGGAACTTATAGTGAAATTTATCCCGAAATAACTTATGATGAAGAAGGCTTAAAAAAGCTCATGAAAAGATTTAGTTTTCCAGGAGGAACTTCAAGCCATGTAGCTCCTGAAGTTCCTGGAAGTATTAATGAAGGCGGAGAATTAGGCTATAGTCTTTCTCACGCTTTTGGGGCTGTTTTAGATAATCCAAATCTTTGGGCTGCTTGTATAATTGGAGATGGTGAAGCTGAAACAGGTCCTCTAGCTACTAGTTGGCAGTTAAATAAATTTTTAAATCCTTTAACAGATGGGGTAGTGTTACCAATTTTACATTTAAATGGATATAAAATTGCCAATCCAACAATTTTAGCACGTATCAGTAAAGAAGAATTAACTATGTATTTTGAAGGAATGGGATGGGAACCATTTTTTGTCGAATATGAAAATGTTTCTCAAATTCATGAAAGAATGGCTACCGTTTTAGACAGCATAGTTTTAAAAATTCAAGAAATAAAAAAACAAGCTCAAGCTCAATCAAATGTAACTCGACCATTTTGGCCTATGATTATTTTAAAAACACCCAAAGGATGGACGGGGCCTAAAATTGTTGATGAAAAAATAATTGAAGGAACATTTAGAGCTCATCAAGTACCCGTAATAGTGGATCAAGATCATAAAGAAAATTTAGAAATATTAGAAGAATGGTTAAAAAGATATCGACCATGGGAATTATTTGATGAAACAGGGGCCTTAAAAAAAGGATTACAAGAACTGATTCCTAAAAAAGAACTGAGAATGGGAGCAAATGTTCATGCTAATGGGGGATTATTATTAAAAGAATTAAATATTCCTGATTTTCGTAATTATACAATAGATGTAAAAACACCAGGAAAAATAAAAGAAAGTGATATGACAATATTATCTCTTTTTATCCGTGATATTATTAAATTAAATCCTAATAATTACCGTATTTTTGGCCCTGATGAAGCATTAAGTAATCGCCTAAGTCATGTTTTTGAAGTAACAAATCGAAAATGGAACGGAGAGACTCTAAAAACAGATGAATATTTAAATACAGATGGCGAAATCATTGATACGATCTTATCAGAACATGCCTGTGAAGGAATGCTTGAAGGCTATTTGTTAACAGGAAGGCATGGAATGATTCATACTTATGAATCGTTTAGTCGCATTATTGATTCTATGGTATCTCAACATGCTAAATGGCTAAAAATAAGCAAAGAACTTCCATGGCGATCTCCTATATCTAGTTTAAATATTATTTTATCTAGTCATGTATGGCAACAAGATCATAATGGATATACTCATCAAGATCCAGGTTTTTTAAATCATATAGTTACAAAGAAACCAGAAATCGTTCGGATTTATTTGCCGATAGATGCCAATACCTTGCTTTCTACATTTGATCATATTATACGGACAAAAAACTATATCAATGTTGTTGTTGCAAGTAAACATTTATCTTATCAATGGCTAGATCAAACTGCAGCAATTGCCCATTGTAAAAAAGGAGTTGGAATTCTTGATTTTGCAAGTAATGATAAAGGAAATCCCGATATAGTATTAGCTAGTGCGGGAGATACTCCCAATTTAGAAATTTTAGCAGCTTCTGTTTTGTTACGAAAACATATACCTAATATCAAGGTAAGAGTAGTAAATGTAATAGATTTAATGCGCTTAGTTTCCGAAGAGGATCATCCCCATGGTCTAAGTGATTTAGAATATGATAAATTATTTACCAAAGATAAACCTATTATATTTGCTTTTCACGGCTATCCAAATCTAATACACGAGCTTACTTATAAAAGAGCAAATAACAATTTACATGTAAGAGGATATATAGAAGAAGGAGCCATTACAACTTCCTTTGATATGCGAGTATTAAATAAGATAGATCGATATAATTTAGTAAAGTTAGCAATTAAACATTTGAAAATCAATTCTATAGAAGCGATCAAACTAAATGATTATTGTGATATTATGTTAGCTAAACATAAAAAATATATTAAAGAAAATGGCATAGATATGAAAGAAATTACAGAATTTGAGTTTGATTTTGAAGGAAGGGATCAATATGGATTATGATTATATTATTGTAGGAGCAGGAGTTGGAGGACTTAGTGCAGGCCTAAATCTTGCTTTAAATAATAAAAAGGTATTAATATTAGAAAAAAATAGTTTACCTGGGGGATATGTAACAACATTTAAAAGAGGAAGATTTGAATTTGATGTTTCTTTATATGATTTAATGGATTATGGTAATGAAGAACATATAGGTTCATTACAAAGAATATTTAAAAAATATGGCTTAGCAATAGAAACACTACCAATACCATATAATATTAAAATAAAAAGCCCTAAAAATCATTTTGATGAAACGATCAAAGGAGAGATAGACGATTGGATTTTACAATTAGAGGAATTGCATAGTGGATCAATGAGTACTTTTAGAAGCTTATTACCAGTACTAAAAGAAATCCATGAAGCTTTAACCGCTATAAAAAAAGGAAGGAAAAATATTGAAAGAGACTTTCCTAACTTTATCAAATATTTAGATAAAAGTGCATATGAAGCATTAGTTGATTTAAATCTCCCAAATGAAACCATCCATATATTAGGATATATTTGGATTGAAATAGGAAGTCCTCTTCATAAATTAAATTTTATTGATTTTGCTGAATTTATGTATAAATATATTTTTAAAAGGCCAGTAGCACTTAAAAATAAAAATCTTGCTTTTATTTTGCAAATAGTAAAAAGATATGAAGAATTAGGGGGAAAAATATATTATCGCTCATATGTACAGCAAATTGTTGATACAAAAGATAAAAAAGAAGTTATTTTAAAAGATGGAACAAAGTATTTTGCCAAGAAAGTAATCTGCAATTTATCAGAACGATATGTATATAAAGATTTAATTAAAGATGCTAGTAATTTTTGTAAGCAAAAAGAAAATGCTAGAACTCTTTCTATGAATGGATTAGTTGTCTATTTAGGATTAAATAAATCATATCAAGATTTAAAACTATATAATTATCGTTATTATGAATTTGATAATCTAAATAGTGAGATTAATATTAAAAGTATGCAAAAATTAACTCATCATACTATAGAAGCAATTGTGCCTAATATTGTAAATGATTCTGTAAGTCCCAAAAATACAACAATATTAGTTCTAAAAACTTTATATTATAAAGATGTATGGAATACAGTAAATAAAAGTAATTATTATTCAACAAAAGAAATGCTTGCCAATGAATTAATTGAAGAATTTGAATCTACTTTTAATGTAGATATAAAAGAATATATTGAAGAAATAGAAATAGCATCTCCCTTGACATTTGAACGGTTTACAAATAATATAAATGGATGTATATATGGACCAATGCGACTAGGCTATGACAATAGTATTGATCGCCTTTTATCATATGAAGAAGAGAAAATTCCTAATTTAAGTTTTGTTGGTGGAAGCTCGATCTTTGGAAGTGGGGTAGATAATGCTTTTTATAGTGGATTTTATATAACCGAAAAATTATTAGAAGAAGAAAGAAAGGAAGATTAAATGGAAGCAACAGAAAAAATTGCAAAAATAAAAAAAGAACGAAAAGATATAATTGAAAGCTCTAGTAAGAAAAATATAGAAGATACTTACATAGATAAAGAAGTATCTAAAATTCAAGATATATATCACGTAATTGTAACAAATATTGTAGATGAAGCCCCTGATGTAAAAACTTTTACTTTAACTTCTGATAAAAACTCATCTACTCCTAATTTGGCACCTTTTAAAGCAGGACAATATATTACTATTCATGTTCCTATTGATTCATCAACCGTTACACGGGCATACTCGGTAAGTTCTGCTCCAAGTTTAGCAAATAAAGATATGTATCAAATAACCATAAAAAGAGTCAAAGATGGTTTAGTAAGTAATTATATGTTAGATAAAGTAAAAGTAGGAGATCATTTTGATATTAGTAGACCAGCAGGAGAATTTGGCTATAATCCTATAAGAGATGAAGAGAATGTAATTGCCATTGCAGGAGGAAGTGGGATAACTCCATTTATGTCTTTAGCTCATGCAATAATAGAAGGAGTATATGCTTGTAATTTAACTGTATTTTATAGTGTAAAAACATATGATGACATTATTTTTAAAAAGGAAATAGAAGAAATAAATAAAAAAAGCAAATTAGTAAAATTCATTATAACTTTAACTAGAGAAGAAAAAGAAGGATATTTGCACGGTCATTTATCAAAAGAAATGCTAGAGCCGTACATGAAAGAATTTAATACTATTCTAATGTGTGGACCTAAAGAACTATATCGCAGTATGAACGAAATATTAAATGAATTTAATATTCCAAGGAAATCAGTTCATTATGAAAATTTCTTTGTGGAATATGAACCAGATGAGAAAAAATCATATAAGTTAAAAGTGATAATGAAAAATCAAATAAAGGAAATACCGTGTCAAACTGATGAAACTCTCTTAGTTGCTATGGAAAAAGCTGGAATCAATGCACCTTCTTTATGTCGAGTAGGAGAATGTGGCTATTGTCGAAGTATTTTATTAGAAGGAAAAATAAAAATGATTGGTTCTTCCCTAAAAAAAGCCGAAGCAGAAAATGATTATATTCATCCATGTGTATCATTTCCAGATAGTGATATCGTTTTGAGATTAGATATTTAAGACAGGAGATAATTTCCTGTTTTAATTTGCCATAAATTTGTATTAAAAATAATTTATCAAAAAAAATTAATCAAAATATGATTTCACTATATTATGAATTTAAAAACTAATAAAAAATTAATTTTGTGGTTTATCAATTCTATCTAAAAGATAATCAGCAGAAACATGATATTGATAACAAAGCTGGTATAAAAAGGGAGTAGCAATTAAATATCTTCCTTTTTCATAATTGCAAATTACAGATTTATTCGTATTTAAAACTTCTGCTAATTTTTTTTGCGTTAGATGATGTTCTTTACGGAATTCTTTTAATCTAGATCCAATGATGGATAAATTGATACTTTTATTAAAGTCTGCTTTTAAATGAGAAGAAAAATTTAAATCAAAAATATAGTCTATAGAAGAATTAAAATAATTACTAAAACAAATTAAATGCTTAATAGGAATTAATTCATAACCATTTTCATATTTAGTATAAAGTGTTCTATCAATATTGATAATATTAGCAACCTCTTTTTGACTTAAATGATTTTTTTCTCTGATATCTCTCAAATTAAGCTTATAATGCATATATTAATCACCATACAAATTTTCTCATTTATGTACATTAAATATAACTACATGTGCAAAATGCAAAACTTTTTCTTGACTTTTAATCTAGCTATATTTATAATTTAACTATAAGCTAGGAAAATTATCATAGATATATGATAGATTATTTTAATATTATTTAAAATGAAGCCTAGCATCATGTTAGGAGCAATAATATGGAAATAGAAACTTTAAAGAGAAGCTATTTAAAAAGAAATATGGTGATTGTATTACTAGTAATAGCAATAATTAGTGCCATAATACTTACGTTTACTAAAGCAAAATATAAAAATACAGAATCTATCCCACTAGTAAATGGAACGATTAATTATAAGGTTCCAGATTTTAATACTTTAGCTATATATATTGAGAATGAAGAAGGAAATTATGTGAGCGAAAATAAAATTCCATTATCGGGCTACTATATAAATGAGGAAAAAAGTTATTGCCAGACAAATGACAATAAGGATTCATCTGTCAAAATGAAATATGAAAATGGTTCTCTTACTATAAGTAATGTAACGCAAAAAACAAAATGTTATTTTTACTTTAATCTTCAAGAAAAAGCATCTAATTTAAAAGATAAAATCTTAGCAAATAATGGTGGAATAGAATATATTACTTCCAAAAGCGAACCAGACTTTTCTAAAATATCTCCTACTTTTATTAAAGCAATAGATCAAGGAGTTACAAATTCAAATGTTGGCTCTTCGGATGCTACTATAATGACATACGTAGCTTATGCTGATTCTTATAGCTTTGATGAAAAAACAGGATTATATAGTTTAAATGATCCGAAAATTGCACGATATCACGATATCTATAAAGAATTGATAGGAAAATATATTTCTTCTCCATATTGGTCTGGTGATAATACAGTCCCAACAACAAGTCTAACAAATGTTTATTATGTTACAGATGCTGAGTCAAGTGCAATTTATGTAAAAATGTCCATGAAAACACTTGAACAAGACTTAACAGATAAAGGGGTATATAGCACTATAGATAATGATGGGACAACATATTACTTTAGAGGAGCTGTAGATAATAATTGGCTATACTTTGCAGGTTTTTATTGGAGGATTATAAGAATTAATGGAGATGGATCCATTCGTTTAATATATACTGGTGAAAAAGATAAAATAGATCCTACAAAAGGAAGCATTAGTTATTATAGTGTTGATACAGGAATCACAACTTCTTTAAATAATCCATTTAGTTCTAATTTTGGAATGGCTGAATATGTTGGATATATGTATCAACTAGGGAAAGCTCACGGTTATAAATATGATAGTCAAATAAAATCCACGATAGATATATGGTACTATAATAATTTATTAAATTATACTACATACCTATCTGATGCAGGATTTTGTAATGATCGAACTGGATATGATTCTACTTTGCAAAATAAATTAGAAGGAATTGGAAAAACAGATGTAATCTATGAATCAACGATTCGCAATTATATAAATCATAATCCAAGTTTAAAATGCTCAAATAAAGAGGATAATTTTACTGTTCAAGATACTCAAAAAGGAAACGGAGCTTTAACATATCCAATCGGATTAATAAGTGTAGACGAAGGAGCTTATGCAGGATTGGTATTTAATACTTACAACTCTTATAATTATTTAAATACAGGTCTTGAAAGTTGGACAATAAGTCCCACAAAAAATGAGACTACAGGAATCTATGGTTTAAGAACATGGATGCTTGGATCAACTGGAGCTATAGTGGATAATCATTCAAATAATCCATATGGAAGCATAAGACCAGTTATTAATTTAAAATCAACTGTAAAAGTGATTGGAAATGGTACAGCATCAAGCCCTTATATAGTTGTTAGTGTTGAATAAAAACAAACCACCATAAATATATTTTAATGGTGGTTTTTATGTTAATTGCCCATAGAGGATTAGTAAAAGAAGGAATAAAAGAAAATACTTTAAAAGCCTTTTCAGAAGCAATAAAAAGCCCAAAATATGCTGGATTTGAATTAGATGTATATACAAGCAAAGATGATATTTTTGTAGTTCATCACGATCCTTTAATAAACGGTAAGTTTATATGGAATATGACATATAAAGAATTAAAGAAAAAAGGTATCATAAAATTAATAGATGTTTTAAAATTAGAGACAGATAAAATTATTTTGATAGAGATTAAAGATATTAATATAAATATAGAAAAGTTTACAATATTATTAAATAAATATAAAAATAAAAAAATATATGTCATGTCTTTTTTTAATAGCGTTATAAAAAAATTTAAAAAACCAACCTTTAAAGTTGGCATATTAAATTATATTTTAAACAGTACCTCAGAGTATCATTATAATTTTATAGGTATACTTTATGATGTAGCAACTAATCATATGATAAATAGTTTGAAAAAACTTAATATTGAAGTATTTTTATATGCTTTAAATAAAAAAGATAAATATATATTTCCAGATGTATACTATATAGTAGATGATTAAATTAAGTTTTCTTTTTATTGAATATATAGAAAAATAACAAAATTATAATAATAGAAAATCCCAAAGAGATAAAAGGAAGAGCATAATAAGCAGCTAACTCATAAATATAATTAAAATCAAAAACGCAAATAATCATAAAAGCTAACAGAATAATAATAGCAATTGTACTCCAAGAACTATGTTTTTTAGGAACAAGCATTTTAATAGAATAAATACTAAAAGCAGAAGTAATAAACAAATCAAATGCCCAAGCTATAGATAAAATATTTTCTACTTTTTCAATAAAATTAAGCATTATAACTTGTTTTAAAACCATATATTCAGGGAAGCGAAAAACATTTACTAAAACTTCTCCAAAAACACCATTAATACAAAGAATAGCTAAAATAATTAAAAATACTGCTAATAAATAAAATTTAACGTAATTTTTAACTTGACTATTAAAATGCAAAGTTAAAATTCCTGGAAAAGAACTAATTCCTGCAAAAGAAATAATACAAATAAGAAGATTAGAAGGTGAAGCAGTTAGAATAGGTAAAAAATTATAAGTATCAAAATTGCCAATGATACTAATAATTGATAATATAGATAGCACTAATCCAATAGGAAATACTGAACAAGCAAGTTTATGAATTAAATCTAATCCACCCCAAGCACAATAAATAAGTAGCAAAATCCAAGGAGCAAGAATCATAAATATAGGAGTATTAGTAAGTAAAAAACTAGAAACAAAAATTTCATATATAAGTAAAGTATAGAGTAGTAAACAGATACTAGCAAGAAGAATGAATAATTGGGCAATTTTTCCAATAATTTTGCTTTCTTGTAAAATTTGTGATAAAGATTTATCCTTTTTGCTTTTTATAATATATCGATATCCTAAAATAATAAATAAACCTAGAATAGATCCTATAATAGCCCCAATATATGTATCTTTATTAGTATATTTACATATTAAAGAAATTCCAAAACCAAAAAATAAACTTCTAGTGAGAAAAAATAAGATTGTTGCATTTTCTTTTTTCATGATTTCACCTCAAAAGTTAATCCTTTCTTATTAATTTTTAAATCAATATCATAAGAAATATCTTGCTTTGTCCATTTAAAGAAATCTTTTATCCGATATTTATTATAATAGCTTTTTCCAATCTTTAATAAATTAGATTGTGAGTCTTGAAGTTTTTTTAAAACCTGATCAATTTTCTTTTCAATCACCTCAGTAAATTCTTTTTCTAGTTTAGTATAAGTATCAGAATCTTTTAAATCATATTGGCAATTATTTTCACTAATTCTAGCATTAATAGTTCCGTTAACTATGATTCGATCCTTTCTTGGCTCGATTTTAAAATCACTTTTATAATCAGCGATCACAATATCATGATCATCATCACAAGTCATCTTAAAATGAATAGATTCTACATTAAAATTATTTAACATATTAATAATACTAGTCTCTTCAACATTAAAAGAGGTAACTAATTCATAATCCCTAAAAGCACCTAAACCCATTAATTCAATTTCTTTATCATGAACTTGGAAAATAGGAAGCATAGCATCTTCTCCTTCACTTAAAATACTATTTAAAGTTTTAGTAAAGGGGGTATAATAAGCAGAATTATAAGTTTCTAAATTATACTCTAATAGTTGTACTAAAAAAGAACTAACAATGGGATGCTCTTTTGATGAAGCACTGATTAAATCTTTAGCATCTCCCCAAGCAATGGTAGCATAAAACTCATTTCTAAGTCGTTCACTACGAATTAGGTAATCTACACAATCTTTTAAATGGTAGCGAGCAATATTTTCACTAAATATAATTATTTCTACATGTTCAAAATAAGGAATTTTATCCATTTGATTAGCAGCTTTAGTAAAAGCATAAACTAAATTTTCTCCTTTAGAACTAACCAAGTAAGTACTATTAGATGCAGAAGTTTCACCTTCTTTTTTAGTGCTGATAATTTCAAATGTAACTTCAAATTGTTGATCTTTATAATCAATTGCAATTCCTGAAATGATAGCTAAGTCATCTAATTGATTATAGTCATAGCATCCTCCTAAAAATAAAGGAATTAATAAAATTAAAATTATTTTCTTCATATATTTTCTCCTTGTTTTGTTTTATTTTTTCTAGCTAAGAGATCACTGCGATATTTATCTTTTCTTAAAGGAGTTTTCAGTGCCGTTTTAAAAAAATAAGTTTTATCAAAAGGCACTAGTGGATAAAAATAAGGCTTTCCAAAAGAATGAATTTTATTAATACGTATTAGAAAATAAAATGTGGCAAATACTAAACCTAATATTCCATAAATAGCCGCAGCAAATAAAAAGATAAATCGTAAATTACGTAAAGCATTAGATACTTCAATCTCAGTAAAAATTAAACTTGCCATAAAAGTGAGAGCAATAATAATGATTGTAATAGGGGAAACAATACCTGCCGATACGGCTGCATCACCTAAGACTAAAGCTCCTAAAATAGAAATGGCGCTTCCATAAGTATTAGGAAATCGAAGATCGCTTTCTCTTAACATTTCACAAACAAACAACATAATTAAAACTTCAATAATAGAAGGGAAAGGAACTCCATCTCTTTGAATACTAAAACTAACCAATAGTTTTGTAGGAATAGTTTCCTGGTTATAATTTATTAGAGCAATATAAATCGCTGGTACAGTCATAGATAAGAAAAAACAGGCAAAACGTACAACTTTAAGAAAATTAATATTTTTACTTTTATGATAATTATCAATTCCAGGATTGATAAAATCAATAAAGAAAGCAGGTAAAATTACTGCAAAAGGAGAGGTATCTACTACTAAAACAATTTTTCCTTCTAATAGAGCTTTAGCTACAAAATCAGGTCGTTCTGTAACTTGATAAGTAGGAAAATGAGTTTTTTCTTCATCTGTAATTAATTGTCCAATACTACTAGAATCTAAAATACCATCAATATCAATTTTGGCTAATTTCTCACGAATTAATTGAATTGTTTCTTCCTCAGTAATATCTTGAAAATATAATAAGCCCACCTTAGTTAGGGTTTTCCTACCTAAAGTAAATTCTTCTGTTTTTAACATACTGGATTTTAATCTTTTTTTAATAAGTCCAAGATTAATCTGATAATTTTCTGTAAAGGCATCTTTTGGCCCATTTGGCGCAGCTTCTGTTGAAGGAGTTGGAATCCCTCTATTAATGTCTGCTCTTGTTTCAATGGCTAAAATAGTATTTTTATGAACAATAATAGTAAATCCATTTGTAATAAAATATTCTATTTCATCAATATTTTTAATTTCTTTTGTATTAGGACTAGGTAATATACTTTCAATACCCATATTTTTAGTATTTTTAAAACTGCTAAAATTACTTAAATTTTTTAAGATATACTCATTTACTTTATCACTAGAACTGACTGTCTCTAAATAAAGAATATAAACAGTATCAAATAGTGATATTTTAACTTTTTTAATAATTAAATCGGGAGTATTTTGAAATTCTTCTTGAATTCTTTTCACGATTTTATTTTCCATATATTCCACCTAAAATTATTATTGGTATAATTGAGCATTTCTATACGAAATATAAATAAAATCACATATTCAAAAGCTAAAATATTATGATATATCTTAAATAATGTGCAAGGTTAATGTGAATTTAGAGAAAATTAATGATATGAAACAAATAAATGCAAATAGAAAAAAGGATCAAAAGAGATTGATGACAATCTTTGTTCAATAGTTCCTAACAAATACTATCTTTTTTTTATCAAATATGATACTATTAAAACAAGATAGTGTAGAAAGATAATTAGAAATTACTAGATACGAATTATTATGGTGGCACAAATGAAAAAAATATTCATTATTTTGGGAATAGCCATAGCAAGTTTTGCTCTTTTAAAATTTATTTTTCCCAAAGAACTCAAAGTTTATTATTCTTTAGATACTTTAAAGGAATTATTAGAGGATAGCAAAACAATGATCATATGTCGCTATGATGTACATAATCCTTATAATTTTTGCTCTGAAGATACAATGATAAAATCAATTTCTGATGAAGATGAAGTTAATGAAATTATTTCCTTAATTACTACATCAAATATATCGAATGGAAAAACAAATATGATGGGTGCAGGTACCGTAATTCATACTTTTGATGCGAATGGAAATTTTTTAGTAAATATTTTTTATTATCCTTATGTTGGACTAGAAAAAGGGGATTCGTTTTATACGTTAGACTCAAAAAATGCAAAGCGCATAATAAAAATACTTGAATAAATTTTTACTAAAAATAAAATAGCAAAAAATTGCTAAGATATTTTGGTAATTAGAAAATAATAAAGGATAGTCAAATGATAAGTAACGAAAGCAATGAATAGTTTTATTCTAATCTAAAAGAAAATACTAAAAAATGATTGACTTCAATATGATTTTAGTGTAATATTAAATAGTACTTATAAATTGATGGAGTAGTACTCAAGAGGCTGAAGAGGGGTCCCTGCTAAGGATCTAGGTCGGCGAATGCTGGCGCGGAGGTTCAAATCCTCTCTACTCCGCCATTTAAGTGTTTTATCCCGTATTTGCGGGATTTTTTATTTTATAGGAAATCCATGTATTCTTTAAGTAAGTGATGTATCTATACATTAAGAAAAGAGATTACAGATGCTATATTTAGTGAAATCATAAGAGTGCACAAATATAAGTGTAACTAGCTAATTAAGATTAAAATTAAAATATAAAAGAAGTATGGGAACAACTCTCGAAAGTATGGCTTATGGTGGATAAAAGTGCCTTAGATAAAAAACAAACCATGAGGTTTTACGAATTAACGTAAATTAATTCTTATGTTCTTGTTTAAACATATACCTATTTTAATATAAACTTTATTTTTTCTTAGGAGGCACAAAATCAATTCCACCTTTAGAAAATGGATTACATTTTAAGATTCTTTTAATCATTAACAAGCTCCCCTTAAAAAAGCCATGAACTTCTAAAGCTTCAATTGCATAGTTACTACAAGTAGGATAATAACGGCAATGATTATGGAAATCTCCAGGAATAGATTGGTATAAACGAATGAATTTAATTAAAACTTTTTTCATGTCTTCATCACAAATTAATTGTATCACAAAACGAATTGTAAACTCTACCATAAGTTGCTTGCAAAGGAAAAAAATATGACCTATAATAAAAGTAAGTGGGAAAGTGATGATGAAATGAATAAGCTAATAAATAAGGAGTATAAGAAAAAAAGAATCAAAATTATATTAATAATAAGTATGATTTTAATTATATTATTTAGCACTGTATTTTTAATATGGAAAATAAATAAACCTAAGTATAGTAAAGACCATGCTTTTACCCAATTTTATATTCCAAATACTAGTAATATAAAAGGGGATGTAAATATTGAAGAGTTTATCTCAATTAGTCCAGATTTTGCAATTGGCGCTAACAAATATGGTTATGCAGTATTTATTGACCCTGATAAAGCTTTTGCAAGATTACTAAAAAATTATGAAAAAGGAATTAATTTGATAAAAAAAGAATTTAAATTAGGAAAACTAAGTAAAAATAATTTTATGAGTTACGAAATTTATGGTGCTCAAGCAACAACAGGAACAGATGAAGAAAAAAAGGAAGCACGCTTGGTAAGCAGAATTTTAGATATATATGAAAATAGCTTTGATATAGATACAATTGATAAAATGATGTTTCATGAATAAAGTTTTAGATCAATCAAGTAAATATTTACTTGTTTTTTTATATAATGTATAGTAAAATACTATTGGCAAATAAATTGCAAATACACATTAATATTTAGTGATATGCCTAGTGCCGCGAAGAGTGGTGGTGTATCATGTTTGACAATATTAAGAGGGTAAAAAACGAAAGGATGGTGCTTTTTATGGCCGTTGTTTCTATGAGTTATTTATTAGAAGCAGGTGTTCATTTTGGACATCAAACAAAAAGATGGAATCCAAAGATGAAAGAATACATTTTTGGAGCAAGAGAAGATATTTATATTATCGATCTTGAGAAAACAACAAAACTTCTTGAAGAAGCATATGTTGAAATTAAAAAAATTGCTGATAACGGAGGAACTTTCTTATTTGTTGGAACTAAAAAACAAGCACAAGAAGCTGCCAAAGAGGAAGCAGAAAGAAGTAAGTCTTACTATGTAACTGAAAGATGGTTAGGTGGTACTTTAACTAATTTTAGAACAATTAGAAGAAGAGTAAAAAGACTAGAAGAAATTGAAAATATGGAACGTGATGGTAAATTTGAAGTTTTACCAAAGAAAGAAGTAATTGGACTTAAAAAAGAATACGAAAAATTAAATAAAATTTTATGCGGTATTCGAGAAATGAATAAACTTCCAAATGCTTTAATTATAGTAGATCCTAAAAAAGAAATTAATGCAATCAGAGAGGCAAGAAAACTTAGAATACCTGTATTTGGTATTGTAGATACTAATTGTGATCCTGATGATGTTGATTTTGTAATTCCAGGCAATGATGATGCAGTTAGAAGTGTTAAAGTAATTCTTGGTGTACTTAATAATGCAATTTGTGAATCACGCAATTTAGAATTAATAGATTATGTAACAGAAGAAGATAAAAAATCAACAAAAGAGATTAAAATGGATGAATTAATTAAGGAAGAAGAAAAAAAAGTTAAAGAAACATCAGAAACTAGTGAAAATATAGAAGAAAAAGAAGAAATAACTGAAACTAGTGAAAAAAATATAGAAGATATGACTTTAACAGAGTTAAAAACTATCGCTAAAACACGTGGTATAAAAGGTTATAGTACCATGAAAAAAGATGAATTAATAAGTGTATTAAAATAGCTAAGGAGGAAATGTTATGGAGATTACTGCTGCAATGGTAAAAGAGCTTCGTGAAAAAACGGGAGCTGGAATGATGGATTGCAAAAAAGCTTTAAATGAATGTAATGGAGATATTACCGCAAGTATTGATTGGTTAAGAGAAAAAGGAATAGCCAAAAGTGCTAAAAAAGAATCTCGTATTGCTGCTGAAGGTCTTGCGAATATTTACATAAAGGGAAATAAAGCTGTAATTTTAGAAGTAAATAGTGAAACAGACTTTGTAAGTAAAAATGAAGAATTTACTAGTATGATTGATACAATTGGGTATGCTATTTTAAACAGTAATGCCAAAAACTTAGATGAAGCATTAAAAATAAATACAGCAGAAGGAACAATTGAAGACTTAATAATAGCTAAAACAGCAAAAAGTGGTGAAAAATTATCACTTCGCCGTATTGAAGTAGTAGAAAAAAATGATGATGAAGTATTTGGCTCATATTTACACATGGGTGGTAAAATAGCAGTATTAACAGTATTAAAAGGGGCAAATGAAAGCGTTGCTAAAGACGTTGCTATGCAATCAGCAGCAATGCGCCCAAGCTATGTTTTTAAAGAAGATGTGTCTGAAGAAGTTCTTGAAAATGAAAGAAAAGTTCAAAAAGAACTTGCTATTTCTGAAGGAAAACCAGCTGATATTGCCGAAAAAATGGTAGAAGGAAGAATTAAAAAATTCTATAAAGAAATTTGTCTAGCTGAACAACCATTTATAAAAGATGGAGACATAAGTGTAAAAGATTATGTAGCCCAAAATAATGGTGAAATTAAAAAGATGATTCGTTATGAAGTAGGCGAAGGAATGGAAAAAAGAAATGAAAACTTTGCTGAAGAAGTAATGAATCAAATAAAGTAAAGCTCTTTAATAAAAGAGTTTTTCTTTTTCTATACATTTATTTAACAGAATAAAAGGTTTTTTCTTAATTTTATAGAATGAAGATGCTATAATAAAAGTGTGGTGAAAAACATGAAAAAAAAGATAAAAAGAATTTTACAAGGCTTATTGTTTATAGGAATTATAGTAGGATTTATTCTTATAGGGACAAAAGATTTTAATAAAGAAGTAGAAGTAGATAATGAAAAATTTGATCAAGATTATGCAAATGTAAATAAAGATAATGTTTTTAAATATGTAAATGCAGTTGAAATAGCAACCAATTTAAAAAAAAGTGCTGTTATTTTTATGGGGTATCCCCAAAACACTTGGAGTGGCTATTATGCCAATATTTTAAATGAAGCTGCAAAAGATTCAGGCATAAAAGAAATATTATACTATGATTTTTATGAAGATCGTATGAATCATAATGCAACTTACCAAAGTATTGTTCTAAATTTATCCAATTATTTAATCACATTAGATGATGGAACTAAAGAAATATATGCTCCAACCCTAGTAATTGTAAAAGACGGTAAAGTAATAGCATTTGATAATGAAACAGCATTTGTTCGTGGGAATTTAACTCCAGAAACATATTGGAATGAGTATAAAACAGGAGCAAAATATAACTTGTTTAAATCAATGTTTAAGGAATATTTAAAATGAAAAGATTCATAATTACTTGTTTATTGACGATTATTATAGGAATGTCAATATTTGTAATTTATAGTTTTTTATCAAAAGAAAAAGATCAAGATGAAAGCCAAACAGAACAAGAAAGCGTTGAAGAAAATTATGAATTTGATATTTCATATGCTAAACAAATTTCCACTGAAGAATTAGAAAATATCCTAAATAAAGAAGGAACAACTTTCATATTTATAGGAAGATCGACAGAAGATGCAACTAAAAAAGTAAGCACGATTTTAAGGAGTATAGAAAAGATAGATTCTCTAAATTTCTATTATCTAGAAAAAGACGAAATTGATAATACTACTTTATATCAAGACTTACCTATGAACTATCCTGATATATCTAACTATATAAATTTTACACCTGTAATTTTAGCTTTTAGAAATAACCAATTTTTAGGAGGATTACCAGGAGAGGTAAAATCAAAAAATGTAGTTAATTTTCTAAATTATATCGAATCAATCGAATAAGATTTATACTTGTAAAAAAAAGAGAATTTAAGTATAATGATAGTATAAAAAATAATTTTAGGAGGAATATTAAAAATATGGACGAAACAGAATTAAAGTTCAAAAAAACAATAGAAAGCTTAGAAAGTAAGTTGTTAAATATTAGAGCAGGTAGAGCAAATCCAGCCTTGTTAAATGGAATTAATGCTAGCTATTATGGAGTACCTACTCCTATTCAATCTCTAGCAAATATAACAGTTCCAGAAGCTCGTAGTTTAATGATTAAACCATTTGATAAAGGTGCTCTAAAAGAAATAGAAAGGGCAATTAATGAAGCAAATATTGGAATTACTCCTGTAAATAATGGAGAAATGATCATTTTAACTGTGCCTGAGCTTACAGAAGAAAAAAGAAAAGAATATGTTAAAATGGCAAAAAGTGTATGTGAAGAAGCCAAAGTAGCTTTAAGAAATATTAGACAAGATGCTAATAATGATATAAAAAAGCAAGAATTGCCAGAAGATGAAGAAAAAGCTTTTTTAAATGACATACAAGATAAAATAAATGAATATAATAAAAAGATAGATGAAATATTTAAAGAAAAAGAAACAGAATTAATGAGGGTTTAATATGAAAAAAAATTTTAAGGAAATAGATAACAATGAAGTAAACGAAGTTGTATCATTAACTAAGAAAATCTTAAAATTATTATACATTGTTATGATAGTTGCTATTATCTTATGTGGTACAATTATTCTAAAAAACTTAAATGTTTGGAATATTCTTTTAACTTTCCTTAAAGTTTTATCTCCACTTTTTATTGGTTTTGTAATTGCTTGGCTATTTAATCCATTGGTAAAAAAGCTTAATAAAAAAGGAATTCCAAGAATAGTTGGAAGTTTACTTGTATATGTAGTATTCTTACTATTTATATATTTCTTTTTAAGAATGTTAGTTCCAACCTTATATACTCAAATTAATGAATTAATTGCTACACTTCCATCAATCTTAGATAAATTCAGTACTTTTATAGATGATTTTGTAAATCAAATATCAATTAGTGGAATTGACCTAACTGGATTTAAAGATAATTTATTTGATGGAGTAGGAGGATATTTAATTCATTTTACCAATTCTTTACCTACATCATTAATAGGAATATTGGGAAGTCTAGCATCTGGATTAGGAACTATCCTAATAAGTCTAGTAATTGGCTTATATATGTTATTTGATTTTGATGCTATTACAAAGCACTTTTTAAAACTAGTTCCTAATAAAAATAAATATGAGATTGAAGTATTAATTACCGATATTGGCAAAGAAGTAAGAAAAACGATTAGTGGTACCTTATTAGTTGCTTTTATGGTATTTGTAGGAGATACAATTGGCTTTGCTATAGTAGGATTAAATGCACCACTATTGTTTGGCTTATTCTGTGGGCTAACAGACTTAATTCCATATATTGGCCCATATATAGGTGGAGCCGCTGCGGTTATAGTAGGCTTTAGTCAGGGAACTATTACAGGAATTGCTGTTTTAATTATATGCGTAGTGGTTCAATTACTAGAAAACTATGTTTTGCAGCCAATTGTAATGAGCAAAACAACTCATCTTCATCCTGTAACAATTATGATTGGATTATTGGTATTTGCTCACTATTTTGGTATAGTAGGTATGATCATAGCCACTCCATGCATTGCTTTATTAAAGGTAATATTTAGATTTATAGTGAAGAAATATAACTTATTTAAAGATGATGAAGTTTTATTAAAAGAAGTACTAAAATGATTTAGAGTACTTCTTTTTTTAAAGTTTTACCACAAATATAATCCACAGATACATGAAACTTAGTAGCAAAAAAGCGCAAATAATCTACTTTTAAATGTTGTGGATTTTTTTCATATCTATGAATAGTAGGAATAGAAATTTTAAATTCTTTAGCTAAATCTTGTTGAGTTACTCTGTGAATTTTTCGTACATATTTAAGACTAAACTTTAAGTACTTTAAATCAAGATCAAATGGACCGAATTCACTTGTATTTTTACTTAATCCTAATAAAGTATTTAAAGAAATTTTAAAATAATTACTAATTTGATTTAATTCTTCTATTTTCATTGGACGTATATTTGCCTCATAAAGTTTATAAGAAGACAAAGTAATATGTAATACTTGAGCCATCTCTTTTTGCGATAAATGATATTGAGATCTAATTTTGGCAATGAACATGCCATCTTGCATAATATTCCTCCTTTCGAGTGGTATAGTATACTTAAAAAAATTGTAAAATTTGTCGAACGGTGGAGGTGCCTTTAAAATATGAACCCATATTGCTAAAAAATAAAGGAAATCAAGAAAAAAAGGGTAATAAATAGTAGTGAAGGGAGAAAAAATTAGATGCCTAAAATAGAAGTAGTAAAACAACGTGATTTAAAAGATTGTGGCGCTTGCTGTATTGAATCTATTTTAAAATTTTATGGTGGTTACGTTCCATTAGAGAAAGTAAGGGATGATACTTGTACTAATATGAATGGAACAACAGCTTTCCATATAATAAAAGCTTTATGTAACTATGGATTTGATGCTGTTGGTGTAAAGGCAGAAAGTATTTTAGATGAAAATATTTATTTACCTGCTATAGCACACGTTCAGTTAAAAAATGGCTTGCAACATTTTGTGGTAGTATATAAAATAAACGAAAAATATATTCATTTAATGGATCCAGCAAAAGGAAAAGTAAAGATGTCAATTCAAGAATTTCTGGATATTTGGGATAATATATTGATATTAATAACACCTAGTAGCAATATATTAAACTACACAAAAGAGCTTTCCATAGTGGGCTTATTTGGAAAATTATTAATGAAGCATAAATACTTATTTTTAAAAATAATAATAACGAATATTGTCTTAATGCTTCTAACTATAATGGGAAATTTTTATTTTCAAATAAGCATATCATGTATTCAAGAAGGGCAAGAAATAAAACTTCTTAAATTTATCGTAATTTTCTTTTTTATTATACTTCTTTTTAAAGTTATCATAAACTATATAAAAACCTATTACCTCAATTATCTTAACAAAAATCTAGACACCGAACTATTTTCTTTATTTTTAGAGCACATATTCAAACTCCCTTTAAAATTTATTCAAAATCGTACAACAGGAGAAATAGTAACAAGAATAGATGAATTAAGTGATACTAAAAACTTATTTTCGGAAATATTTTCTACATTGATTTTAAATACGATTTTGATATTAGGTGCGATAGTAACACTATTTTTAATAAATAGTAAATTGTTTTTTCTTCTTTGTTTAGTAATTTTTATTTATTTAATAGTAGGGCTTTTATTTAGCAAAATAATCTATCACAAAGTAAAAGAAAATATAGAAGCAACAACGAATTTTAACACAACATTAATAGAAAATGTAGACATGAATTTTAGTATAAAAAATTTAAATTTAATTCGAGAATTTATATATCGAATTGAAAATAAATTGATACTAATGTTAAAGAGTAATTTTTCTTTTATTAATATTTTAAATGTAATTGAATTAATGAAAAATTTTATTTATGAAATTGGCTTGTTTATTATTACAACTTTAGGAGTTTATTTAATTTACAAGGGAGAACTAGAACTATTAAGTTTAGTAACTTTTAATAGTGTTATTCTCTATTTATTTAATCCTGTAAAGGAGTTAGTCAATTTAGTACCAAAATATAATTATTTAAAAGCCTCTTTCAGTAAATTAAGTGAATTTTTAGCAGTAGAAATAGAAAAAGAACAAGGCGGTTTAAAACGAATAGTAGAGCCTACTATTACCGTAAAAGATTTAACTTATTCATATGATTTATTTAATAAAATAATTAATAAAGTGAATTTTACTATAAAGAGCAAAGAAAAAGTTTTGTTAAGTGGTCCATCAGGAAGTGGTAAAAGTACCATATGCAAACTGATTTATCGAAGTTTAGGCACTTATTCTGGAAATATAGAATTTAATAATACGAGTGAATGTGATTATAGTTTAAAAGCTATCAGAGAAAATATCCTATATGTAGGCCAAAACGAAAAGCTTTTTACAGGAACAATTCGAGAAAATATTATATGTTTTAGAAATATTTCAGATGAAAAGTTTAAACAAGTATGTAAAATTTGCAAATTAGAAGAAATCATAAATAAAAGGCCAAATCGGTATAATACAATTATAAATGCTTCTCTAAATAATTTAAGTGGAGGAGAAAAACAAAGGATTATTCTAGCAAGAGCATTGCTTAAAAAAGCTAAAGTAATTATTTTAGATGAAGCATTAAGTGAAGTGAATGTTAATATGGAAAAAGAGATCTTGGATAATATTTTTAAATATTTTAATAATCATACTATAATTTATGTTACACATAAAAATGTAGAAGATAAATTTACTAAAATTATTCGCTTAGGAGAAACATGTTAGATATTTTTAATAATAAAGTTGCTTTCTTGAAAATAAAGCCTAGAATAGGATTTTTAGTAGTAATCTTAATGCTAATTGCTTTATTGTTTTTACTAATTTTCATGTATAAAGTAAAAGTCTATGATCACTATCAAACCAAAGGAGTGGCTAATTGTACAGATACTTGTACAATTACTACTGCTATACCAACCAATTTAAATTTTGCTTTACTTGCAATCAATAATAGAACATCAACATATGAAATCATCAAAAAAGAGTTAAAAGTAGATAACAAAAGCTATGAAACATACTATGAAATAGTTTTATCTGTATCTAATGACTTTCATAATAATGAAGTAGTTAATTTAAATTTCTATTATAATAAACAAAGAATAATAACTAAAATAAAAAATAAAATGTTTTAAAAAAGGAGGAACTTATGAAAAGAATGGAAAATAAAGAATTAATAAATTGTAGTGGAGGAGGACTTTTTAGTGTTGTTGCCAATTTAATATCTAGTGTGATTTCATTAGTAAAAGCTATTTGTTCCTTGAAGAATTTAAGAGGCTAAAATGAAATATTTAAAAGAGAACGAATTAAACAATATAAACGGCGGTATTTCGGCAATAGGAATACTAGGAGGAATAGCGATTGCTATAACTTTCATAGCATCAGTAGTATATGGATATTTTAATCCAAAGGAGAGCTAACATGAAAATAAATGATCACGAATTAATTAAAATTTATGGTGGAGCCATTAATGGAACATTAATAAATGCGTTTGCGAGATTATTAGATTTGGCAATTGAAATAGGAAAAATGATTGGCTATTCCCTTCAACGTTTAATAAAATAATCAAAAAAGGGTTTTTATTAAAACTCTTTTTTGATATAATAAATTATATGGTGATTATACATGAATAAAAAAGGATTTGCAGCTACATATATGGTGTACTCTTTATTTTTAATTTTCATTTTAATGATGATAACTGTATTATTAGTCAATAATTATAAAAGTGATTTTTTAAATGCTTTAAAAAAGGATATTAAAGAAGACTTAAAAGAAGAAAAATTAGAAGTAAAAGAAGAAATAATACCAGAAATAGGAGAAAATAGTGTGAATTAACACTTAAAAAACTTGCTTATCATGTTCTTTGGTGATATAATCATTTGTAGTAAATGAAGGGAGGGATTTGTAAATGACAAAAGTAGTAGTAAAAAATGGAGATGTTGATGGCGCATTAAAAAAGTTTAAAACAAAAGTTGCCCGCAGCGGTGTCCCTTCAGAGTTAAAGAAAAGAAAACATTATGAAAAACCAGGCGTTCGTAGAAGAAATGAAAAAAAAGAACAAATAAAAAATGCAAGAAAGCATAGAAATTATTAAGGTGATCATATGAATAATAAAATTGCTGAAGATTTAAAAATAGCTATGAAAAATGGTGATAAATTCAAGCTATCAGTTCTAAGAATGTTAAAAAGTGCTTTACAATTAGATTCTATAAGTAAAAAACATGATCTTAATGATGATGAAGTAATGGCTGTAATTAAAAAGCAAGTAAAAACTCGTAAAGATTCTATAGAAGAATTTAAAAAATATGGAAAAGACACAGAAATAACTAAATTAGAGCAAGAGATAGAAATTTTAAATGCTTATTTACCAGAAGAAATGACAGAAGAAGAAATTAATAAAGTCATTGATGAAGTATTTAACAAATTAAATCCTACAGGGATGAAAGATATGGGCGGAGTAATGAAAGAATTAAATACCAAAATTACCAATGCTGATATGTCGCTAGTAAGTAGGATGGTAAAGGAAAGACTAAGTTAGTCTTTTTTGTTTAAAAATATTAGAACCACAATAAAGGGTTAAAAGTTTGAAATTTTATATAAAAATTTCATTTAGGTATTTAAAGAATAATTTTTTTCTTGACAAATTCATATAATAAAGATATAATGTTATAGAAATTGAAAAAGGAAAGCGAATTTTATTCCACCTGATGAATAAAGGTTCATAGGTAAAAAGCCATAATAGTTTAATATTAATGAGTTTTTTAAGGTGGAATAGTATTATTCTACCTTTTTAAATTATATGGAGGTGCGTAAGTATAGCAAGTGTGAATAAAGAGTTACCAATTAATGAGCAAATCAAAGTAGAAGAACTAATGGTAATAGGTCCAAATGGAGAACAAATGGGACTAAAAAAAATAGAAGATGCTCTAACTTTATCAAGATATGCGGGTTTAGATTTAGTTTTAATGAATGATAGTGGCAAAATGGCTGTAGGTAAAATTATGGACTACAATAAATACCGCTATGAACGTCAAAAAAAATTAAAAGAAGCCCAAAAAAAACAAAGAGAAACTAATAAAGAATTAAAAGAATATCGTTTATCTACTACAATAGATGTTCACGATTTTGAAACTCGTGTTAGAAATGCAAAAGAGTATTTAATAAAAGGGCATAGAATTAAAGCATTTATTCGCTTTAAAGGTCGTCAAATGGCAAGACCTGAATTAGGACGTGATGTTTTACTAAGATTTGCTGAAAGTTTAAGTGATGTTTCAAGTATAGAGGCAGAACCTAAATTAGATGGTAGACAAATGTTTATGCTATTAGCACCCAAAAAATAGTAGGAGGATATATTATGGCAAAGTGCAAACAAAAAACACATAAAGCAAGCAGCAAGGTTTTAACAAAGAAAAAGAATGGAACTTTAACTTACAAAAAATCAAACGGAAATCATAAGACAAACAAAGATTCAGCAAAACAAGTACGCCAAAGAAGAAATAAAGGTATTTTAGGAAAAGGAGAAGCTAGCAGATTAAAATCTGTTATCTAAGGAGGTTAAAAAATGACAAGAGTTAAAGGTGGAAGTGTTTCCAAAACAAGAAGAAGAAAAGTTTTAAAAGAAGCAAAAGGATATTTTGGAAGCAAACATAGATTATATAAAACAGCACAAGAGCAAGTTTTCCATAGTGGAGCATATGCTTTTAGAGACAGAAAACAAAACAAACGTAATTTTAGAAAATTATGGATTACAAGAATTAATGCAGCTTGTCGTGAAAATGAAATCAGTTATTCTAAATTCATGAATGGATTATCTAAAGCTGGAATTGAAATCAATCGTAAGATGTTAAGTGAAATGGCTATTGATAATTCTAATGCATTTGCTGAATTAGTTAAAATTTCTAAAGATGCCTTAAATGGTAAAATGCCTGTTAAAAAAGCAGAATCAAAAAAAGAACCAAAAGTTGAAGTTCAAAATCAAACAAAAGATTATAGTAAAATGACCTTATCAGAACTTAAAGCAATAGCTAAAGAAAAAGGAATTAAAGGTTATTCTACAATGAAAAAAGAAGAATTAATTACAAGTTTAAATTAAAAGAGCCCTAAAGCTCTTTTTTGTTATAAATGAAAGTGATGATTCTAAATCACATAAATTTATTAAATTTTTCAATAAAAGAAAATAGCCACTGATCAGTTAAAGAAATGGAAGTAATAGAAACACATTCTTTTGTCGAATGAGCATTTAATATTTTAGAAGAAATAATAGCAACTTGTAAATCTTTCATTTTTTCTTGAAAAAAGCCTACTTCAACAGTTATATGAGCTAATGTAACATTAGGCACCTTAGAATATGGAGAAGAATCTTGAAGAAGTTTAACGAATGAAGAATTTGCATCAGAATAAAAGCCTGGTTGATATCCGATAATTTGCAGTGTAAAATTATAACATTCTGCATAGGCTTTTAGTTTTTCTAATGTGATATTAGCTTCATTCTCTCTAGAACTTCTAAGTCCAATCTCTAATCTTTGATCGTGAATTACGCCTAAATTTAATGAAGTTGTAACTAATTTTTTTTCGTTAAAATAAAGAGCTTTACTAGGGAATTTTACTAAAAAATCTAATAGTAAAGAGGAATTGCTATAATAATGAGAATGAAAATCAATTTCATGAAATGTAACTGCTAAATTAGGATATTTTTTTTGATATTTATCTAGAAAAGATGATATTTTTGATAGAATAATACTTTCATCACTATTAATAATAGCTTCTGCTTTTGAAGGAAAAACATTATTTTTAGTACCACCATCAATACAAATTACTTCTCCATCTATGCTTTTGAGTAATTCTGCCATTAATAAAATAGCATTACCACGTTTTTTATTGATATCATATCCCGAATGTCCTCCAAGTAGGCCACTTAAAAAAATAAAATAAGAGTGTTCATATTGTCCTTTTTTAGTCTTTCGTTCCTTCGGTTCTATAAAAAGATCATAATAGGCTGCTGATTCAGTTAAAATTGTATTTTCTTCAAATCCATCTAAATTAAGTAAATATTTTCCACTTAAAAGTGTTGAATCAAGATGAATAGCACCATCCATAGTTGTTTCTTCACTAGTAGTAAAAACAGCTTCAATATTACAAGGAAAATCGCTATCTAAAACGTTCAGAATTTGAGCTACTCCAATACCATTATCAGCTCCAAGAGTAGTATTAATAGCAGATAAATAATCATCTATTTCTTGAATTTGAATAGGCATTTTATCAAAATCAAAATTTGCTATATCACTTACACACACCATATCCGTATGAGCCTGTAAAATGAGGCAAGGAAAACGCTTATCTACTTTCTTAATGATCACATTATGATATTCATCTTCAAAATAAAATAAATTTCTTTCTTTAGCAAATCTAACTAAATATTTAGCAATATTTGCTTCGTTGCCAGATTCACGAGGAATCTTCGCTATTTCTTTAAAAAAATGAAGGGTTTTATTCATGGATTCTCACTCTTCCTTTTCTTCTAGAAGGGCTTCGATCATTTCCTAATTCAGTGCCGTTAGGTTTTATAATAACATCATCTATATCAATATCTTTATTTTCAAGTTCATAAAAAGCAACTAAATTTTGGTCATCAAAATTATAAACTCCTGGCTTTATTTCCTTATCTTGTAAATGATATTTTATATTTTCTAATAATCCTAGAAATAGTGGTTCTGTATTTTGAAATTCAAAAGGAATAACTCTACTTGTGCAAGGTTTATCATCAAAATAAAACTTAATTACAAAAGTAGGAGCTTCCAATAATTCTTCATCTTTTGTTAAAGTATAATATCCAACAATCTTACCATGAATCTTAGCATTTAGAGTATCTCTCAAATATTTAGCTCCACCTTTTGCTCCATTAATACTCATATAGTTACGGCAATCTGCTACAAAAATAACATCAAAATGCGGTAAAATAGATTGATACTTTACTAAAGCTTCTAACACAATTTCATAAATATGTTTGCCTATATTTTTAATGCTATTATTTTGCTTTACTAAAATTCCTGTAACTTCAAAGAAATTTCGATCAGGAATAGGATAATAAGGATTTGTATATTGGGAATTATTTTGATAATATTTAATGGTTGCAGCCCCTAAGATATCCAAAAATCCGTCTATTTCTTGATACGCAAGAATGATAGGGTATTTCATGTAGTTATCTAATATTGTTTTGACATCAGGAATATGAATAAAATCTGCATTACCTAGCCAATTTTCATCATAAAAATTACTGATTTTCCCAATGATATCTATTAAAGAATTAATATTTTGAAATCGTTCTTCGCATTGCAAAACACAAAAATGTACTTGATCATGATATTTTTTACTAATTCGTACACATTCTTGAGTAAATAATTGATAACAATTCATAGATTTTTTAAAAAATTTTTCATTCATTTTTTTCTCCTCCATTTTATAAGGTATAAAAAAACCATGGCAATTTACTTGAGAACGCAAAAAGCCATGGTAAAAACCATATTTCTTGATAAGCGCTCCGTATTTTCATACGACAGTGAATTATATATTCTATAATCCCCCAGAAAAGAAAACGGCAGATACATTTTCTTAACTTCGGCAATTTTTCCTTTCATAATTTAGCAATAATCTGCATACCTAAATTCCTACTAATAAAAATTGCAACCTCTTTCAAGTGGTTTTAATTGTACCATTATTTAATTCAAATGTCAAACACTCTTTTTTTTTAGAAAAAATAATGATATAATTATTCCATTGTGTGGTGATAAAATGAAAATATATTTAGTTGCGGGAAAATCTGGTTCTGGAAAAGGAGAAGTAGCCAAAATTATAAATGAGTATTATTTATCTTTAAATCAAAAGCCCATTATAACGAGTTTTAGTAAATATATTAAAATGTATGCTAAAGAAATAATTGGTTGGGATGGAAATGAACCTAAACCACGTAAATTTTTACAAGATTTAGGAGTAACGATAAAAGAAAATATGGACATGCCTTTGTTTTTTGTAAATAGAATGATCGAAGATATTAAGATATACTCTTTATATCGAGATGTAGTAATTATAAATGATGTAAGACTACCAATAGAAATAGACGAATTAAAAAAGACTTTTAATAATGTTTATTCTATGTATGTTATAAATCAGTTTGCACCAAGCAAATTATCAATAGAAGAACAAATGCATATTACAGAAACCGCCTTAGAGAATTATAGCAACTTTGATATTACAATCGTAAATGATACTATTGAAAAGCTAGATAATCGCGTAATTAATTTTATAGAAGGAGTAGAAAAATGAACTTAAAAGATAAATTCATTAAATATTTTGTTGAGCATGATCATGTAGAGATCCCTAGTGCACCATTAATTCCTGAAAATGATCCAACGGTATTATTTAATACGGCAGGAATGCAACCTTTAATTCCTTATTTATTAGGAGAAAAGCATCCCTTAGGAAAAAGATTATGTGATGCTCAAAAATGTGTACGATTAACTGATTTAGATGAAATTGGTGATAAAACTCATCATACCTTCTTTGAAATGCTTGGAAACTGGAGTTTAGGAGACTATTTTAAAAAAGAAAGCATTGAATACAGTTACGAGTTTTTAACCAAAGTATTAAATATTCCCAAAGAGCGTTTAGCCGTTACAGTTTTTGAAGGCAACGAAGATATACCTAGAGATGAAGTATCAGCAGATATTTGGAAAAAATTAGGAATAAAAGAAGAAAGAATCGCTTATTTAGGAGTAGAAGATAATTTTTGGATAGCAGGAGAAACTGGACCATGCGGAGGCGATACAGAAATTTTTTACTTTCGGAGTGAAGATAAAATTCCAGAAGTCTTTGATCCGAAAGATGATCGCTGGGTAGAAATATGGAATAACGTTTTTATGGAATTTCATAAAGATAAAAATGGGAAAATTACTGAATTATCTCAAAAAAATGTAGACACAGGAATGGGTTTAGAAAGAGTAGTAGCCATATTAGAAGGAGTGGTAGATAATTATAAATCTTCTATTTGGAAAGAGATTATATCATCAATAGAAAATATAAGTGGAAAGACTTATGAAGGCAATGAAAAGAGTATACGTATTATTGCCGATCATATTCGTACGAGTGTTTTTATTAGTGCTGATCCTGCTGGAATTAAGCCAAGTAATAGAGATCAAGGATATATATTAAGAAGACTAATTAGAAGAGCTATTCGTCATGCTACATCCCTTGGAATTAATACAAATGAAAATTGGATGGAACCAATTGCTTTAGAAGTAATAAAAAAATATGAAGATTACTACTCTGAAATTAAAGAAAATAAAGATGTTGTATTAGAAATATTAAAAAATGAAAATGCAAAATTTAATCGTACACTAGAAAAAGGATTAAAAGAATTTGATAAATTATTAACTCATATGGTGGGAGATATGATTGATAAAGATCAAGCTTTTAAATTGTATGATACTTATGGTTTTCCAATTGAGCTAACTGAAGAGATGGCCAAAGAAAAAGGCTTAAAAGTAGATATAAAGGGATTTCAAGAAAAATATAAAGCTCACCAAGAACTTTCCCGTACTGCCTCTAAAGGAAAATTTAAAGGTGGATTAATGGGACATAGTGAAATCGAAACGAAATACCATACAGCTACACATTTATTAAATGCGGCCTTAAAAATAGTGGTTGGAAGTACTGTTCATCAAAAGGGAAGTAATATTAATGAAGAAAGAATGCGTTTTGACTTTTCTTGTGATCATAAACTAACAGAAGATGAAAAAAATGAAGTGGAGCAATTAGTTAATAAGTGGATCCAAGAAGATTTACCAGTTACTATGCAAACCATGAAAAAAGAAGAAGCAATAAAAAGTAAAGCCGAGGCTATGTTTATTGAAAAATATGCGGATATAGTAAATGTATATAGTATCGGTGATGTTTCAAAAGAAATATGCGGCGGCCCTCATGTTAAACACACAAATGAATTAGGACATTTTAAAATAATCAAAGAAGAGGCAAGTAGTGCAGGAGTTAGAAGAATAAAGGCTATCTTAGAATAGGCTTTATTTTTAATTAAAAATATGGTATGATAAATATTATAGAAGAGGTGGATTAGATGACAATACTAAGCATAGGAAGAACGAGCTATGATATTACTTGCCCAGTAGATGAATATCCCGTAGAAGGAACCAAATATTTATTAAACGAGAAAATTGAATCAGGTGGAGGAACAGCAGCAAATGTAGCTTATCTGCTTGGAAAATGGGGAGAAACATCCTATTTTGCAGGAGTAGTAGGATCGGATGATTATGGTTCTCAAATTCGTAAAGAATTAGAACAAGTCATGGTGAAAACGGAATTAATGGAAAATTCTTATGAAATTGGAACGCCTGTATCTGTCATTTTAGTAAATAAAAAAAATGGAACCAGAACAAGATTTGATATTGTAAGTGCCACTCAACCTCAATTAAAAAAATATGAATATACATTAGCACCAGATGTTATATTTACAGACGGAAAAGAATATAGTGCAACGATCAATGCTTTAAATAGATTTCCTAAAGCAATAAGTATTTTAGATGCTGGAAGAGTAGACAGAGACTTATTAGAATTATGTAAATATGTAAAATATATAGTCTGTTCAAAAGGTTTTGCAGAATCAGTAAGTGGTTTAAAAATAGACTATAATAATTCTGCTACTCTTGTCCAAGTATATAAAAAATTAAAGGATCGTTATCCCAATAATAATATTGTAATTACTTTAGAAAATATGGGTGCAATGTATTCTTATAATGGTGAAATAAAAATTATGCCAGGTATAAAAACAAAAGTCGTAGATCCTAGTTGTGCAGGAGATATTTTCCATGGTGCCTTTGCATACTGTCTAGCAAATGGTTTTGATTTAGAAAAGGCTATTACATATTCCAATATTACTGCAGGACTATCTGTTGGCAAGATGGGAGGACGAGTTTCTATTCCTAATTTAAAAGAAGTAATCAATTACTATAATCAAAAATTTCAAATTGTAGAAACACCACCAGTAGAGGAGAAAAAAGTTGAGCCAACAAATGAAGAAAAGCTTCCTGATATTCCAGATCCTAGTAAAATAGTAATGCCTACAAATACTAATAATGTAGAATCTGGAAGTACCTTTTTTGGTGGATCAACAGCCATTCCTAAAATAGAGCCAAGCAATGACGGAAATGTTCACTAGTGCTTCACCCGTATTAAATGTCCATGGTGAGACAACAGATACAGTTGTATTTTTTCTAAATGATTTTATAAAAGATAATGTAAAATTAAAAAATACATATATAGGGATTATTCATGGTAGAAGCTCTAATATTCTACGAAACCGTATTCATGAATTGCTGAAACAAAATAAATTAGTTGATTCTTATAAAATAAATATTTGGAATCCAGGAATGACGATTGTAAAATTAAAAATTGATAAAAATCAATAGTAAAAAGTTAATTTTTACGCTAATTTGACAAATAGATTTAAATATGCTATAATGAACATGTAATTGAAATAGGGGGTTAAAATATGAAAGGTTATGTTTTAGATTACATTAATGAAAACGAATTTAAAAAACTAGAAAGAGCATTAAAAAAATATAATATGCTAGCTTTTAAGAAGTTAAATTTTGATTATTATCCAGCACTTAGAAATGGTAAATTTGTTGGAGAACTAATAAGTACAAATAAAAAAGAACAAACTGCTAAATATGAGCTTAAATTACCAAGTGATAAAATGTTTGCAGCTGTTCACGGGGAAGTAAAACTTTATTATACTGTCTACTTAAAAGAAGGTACAATTATGCTTGATACAATTACACCAACTGAAATATTGTTAGAAGGACATATGAGTGAACTTGCAACATATAAAGGAATAATGATATCAAAAGCGAATGCATCTAAAGATAAGTTTAAAATTGATTTATTAAATATGTTACAAGAAAAGTAACATATTTTTTAGGTGGATTATGAGAAGAGATTATACCTTTAATACTCAAGATTTTCTTCCCTTTATATATGATAGTAAAATAAGTCATATTGTGAAGAATCATGAAAATACTTTAAAAATAGCTAGTAAGTTTATTCTTTCTTTTTTAAGTAGCAGAAATTTTTATTTAGAGCTTTTAAATGAGCAATTAGGCAAAATTGAATTAAAAGCATCCGCTAATGGTAAAGATTTATTTTTTACTCTTTTAAATGAACAAATAGTAATAGAGTATGAAAATAAACAATACACATTTTTAACAGATTGGACAGATTTACAATATTTTGTTAAGTTAGAAATGTATAAAGTAAAAGAAAAGGATAAAACAATAACACAAAGCATAGATGCTCATCAAATAAAAATAGAAATCCAAGTAGAAAAGAGAATTTATAGCTTTATTATTCCTTATGATATTGATTATTATTTAGATATTCATTCTTTTAACATGATTACCAAAGATACGACAATACTTGATTTAAAAAGAATATATATGAACCGTTTTTTTAAAAATCAAAGTGCTTATGAACATCAATGCCTAACATATGTATCTATAAAAGAGATAACAGAGCAGGGGAATATAATCTTATTAGATGAATTGACGATAAAAGAAGGCTTTGTTTTAAAATATGTATTAAGTTCCATAAATCATGATGTAATTATAAGAATAAATGGAATACCTAATGAACCCAATGAAATACAAATTTTAAATTATCAAATGCAATCAGAAATAGACTTTAAAAATGAAATAAAAAACTTATATGAAAGAAGTAGAAGAATAAATATTGAATGATAAATAAGGCGAATATTATATGTATTATTTTATAAAGTGAATAGAATAAAGTAGAAAATTGGAGGTGAACAATGAATAGAGAAGATTTTCCATTATTAAAGGATGATATTATATATTTTGATAATAGTGCTACAAGTTTAAAGCCAAAATGTGTTATTGATAAAATAAATGATTACTATACCAACTATCCTGCTAATGCCCACCGTGGAGATTATGATCTTTCCTATAAAGTGGATCAAGAATATGAGGAAACTAGAAGTTTAGTAAAAGAATTTATTAATGCTAAGTATTTAGAAGAAGTCATATTTACTAATGGAGCAACGGAATCTTTAAATATGATAGTAGATGGCTTTTTTGCCCCTTTATTAGAGCCAAATGATGAAGTCCTATTAACAACTAGTGAACATGCATCTAATATTTTGCCTTGGTTTCGTTTAGCTAGAAAAAATAATATTAAAATAGGTTATATTCCTTTAGATAGTAATTACTATGTTACTTTAGATAATCTAAAAAAGGTAATAACACCTAAAACAAAAGTAATAAGTATAGCGGGGATTACAAATGTAATAGGAGATATTAGACCTATAAAAGAAATATGTAAATTTGCTCATGAAAATAATATTTTTATGGTTATGGATGCAGCTCAAATGGCACCTCACATTAAAATAGATGTACAAGATTTAGATGTTGATTTTATGGCTTTTTCTGCTCATAAAATGTGTGGTCCAACAGGAGTAGGAATTCTATATGGCAAAAAAGATTTATTAGAGCACCTAGAACCAATCACACTTGGCGGAGGGATGAATGAATCCTTTGATAATCCAAATGAGGTATATTTAAAAGAGTTACCTGCTAGATTAGAAGCAGGAACAAGGAATATTGCTGGTGTAATTGGCTTTGGAGAAGCGATTAAATATTTAAATAAAATAGGGATGGATACCATTCATAAATATGAATTAAATTTAAGACAATATCTAATAGATAAATTAATTCCCTTAAAGCATATTGATATTATTAATATAGAAAGTGATAGTGGAATTATAACGTTAAATGTTTCTAATATATTTAGTCAAGATGTAGCTTATTACTTAAATAAATATAATATATGTGTTAGAGCAGGGAACCATTGTGCTAAAATATTAAAATCTAGTGTTGGGGTAAAAAATACGGTAAGAATTAGTCTATATTTTTATAATACTTACGAAGAAATTGACAGTTTAGTAGAATTATTAAGTAATTATGATAAGATAGTAAAAGAGATGATTTAATGAATATAAATGAAAAAAGAGAAATAATTATGGAGAATTATCTTCATCCTATCAATAAAGATATCCCTCATGAGGGATACACAAAGATAAATACTCGAAATGAATCGTGTATAGATAATATTAATTTATATATTAAATGGAATGATAATAAAATTGAGGATATAACTTTTGATGGAGAAGCATGTGCGATTTCAATATCTTCTACTTCTCTTATGATTAAAAATTTAATAGGAGCAACAAATGAAGAAGCTTTAATATATATAAAAGAATTTTATCGAATGACAAATGGTGATCAATTTAACCCAGAAGTATTAAAAGAAGCAGTAGCATATGAAGATATTACTAAACAATCAAGCCGAAAAATATGTGCAAACTTGCCATTAAAAGGACTAGAAAAAGCTATTTTAGAACAACTAAAATAGTTTTTTTCTTGCTATTTAAAAATATATCTTTTATAATGAATTTATTAGGTGATGGGTTATGGCAAATGTTTTTGAAGAAATAGAAATAATAAACGAATTAATTAATCATTATCAAAAAGAAATAGAAAATATAACTTTGTATTATTCCGAATTAGTTCAAACAAGCTTTGAAAATGATATTGTTTATCAAAACCAAGAAATATGCCTTGAATATATGGAATTTCAAAAATATTGTAAATTAACTGCAAATATTTTAAAAGAGATTTGTCATAAAATAAAAAAAGAACTTGAAACAAAAAAACAAACAATCCAACATTTAAAATATATTAGAGAACACAAAATTAGTAAACTTCTTTCTCTTGCAAGCAGTATACCAATAAAGGAAAATATATTAATTAGTGATGGAATCCATATAAACTTAAATCCTAAGATCGTTTTATCTATAGAAGAAACAAATATTTTAATGGAATATTTAGATGCAAAGTATTGGAATGAAGAATTCAACTTTTATGATTTTGTCCATGAAAGTAAAGGCTTAAATTAACCAAAAGAAAAGGAGAGTACTGATGAAATTAGAAGTAGTAGATTTGCAAAAAAGCTTTGATAATAAAGAAATATTAAAAAATATTAATTTTACTTTTGAACAGGGAAAAATATACGGCTTATTAGGAAGAAATGGAGCAGGAAAAACAACCTTTTTTAATTGCTTAAATGATGATGTAACACCAGATAAAGGCACCTTTTATATAAAAGAAGAGAATCATACTCGCTTACTTAGAATAGAGGACATTGGCTATGTTCTATCTACTCCAGTCGTTCCTGAATTTTTAACAGGTAGAGAATTTTTAAAATTCTTTTTAGAAATTAATGAAGAAAAAATAAAAGATGCCAAAACGATAGATGAATACTTTGACTTTATGAAGATTGACGAAAAAGATCGTGATAAACTCTTAAAAGATTATTCTCATGGTATGAAAAATAAAATGCAAATGTTAATAAATATCATTGCCAATCCAAATATTTTATTATTAGATGAGCCACTTACAAGTTTAGATGTAATTGTAGCTGAAGAGATGAAAGAAATGCTAAAAAGTATCAAAAAAGATCATATTTTAATTTTTTCTACTCATATTATGGATCTAGCTCTAAGTCTTTGTGATGAAATTGTAATTTTAAAAAATGGTTGTTTAACATTGGTAGATAGTAAAATAAAAGGGGAAGAAAAAAAAGAAAAAATAATTGAAATGTTAAGAGAGGGAAATTAAAATGCTTCATACCTTTATTTTATCTTTTCACCTCCGTAACACCTATAAAGTAAATACCTTTATTTACGCTTTAAAAAGCTTACCCTTAATAAAAAAAATTCTACCAGATAAATTATATCAAAGTAAAATTTTAAAAATACTAGGGAATGTAATTAGTATTTTATTTGAACTATTAGATATTTTTTTAGGAAAATTTTTGTATGTTTTTCTAATGATCTTTTATATGACTATGATGTATCACTCTAATATTAGTGCAACATTCTTACATATTTTTCTTTTTTTAACAATAATTGGAGCTTTTTTAAATACTTATATGTTTAATCCAACCAAAGATAAATACTATGCCATGTTCATTATGAGAATGAATGCTAAAAGTTATTCTTTAAGCAATTATTTTTATGCTATATTAAAAATAATCATTGGTTTTTTACCATTTACTATTATCTTTGGACTATTATCAGGATTAAATATTGGCATATGTCTTTTAATCCCTTTCTTTGTAGTGGCCTTAAAAATAATTGTAACATCTTATTGTTTATACCTTTATGAAAAAAAGAATATTGTTATTAATGAAAATAAACCAGTAAAACACATATGGATCTTAACTTTTCTATTACTAGCGCTTGCTTATGGTTTACCATTTTTAGGAATCATTTTACCTGTAAAAGCATCTCTTATTATGATGATAATTAGTATCATAGGAGGTATAGTGTCAGTTAAATATATTTTAAAATTTACCAAATATCGTGAAATGTATAAAAAAGTGTTAACAGATACTAGTATGAATTCTATGGAAAATGCTAATACGATTGCTAAAGAAACTGTTTTAAAACAAATTAGTATTGATCAAAAATTAACAAGCAAGAAAAAAGGATTCGCTTATTTTAATGATTTATTCGTAAAAAGACATAGTAAACTTTTACTAAAAAGTTCTAAGAAAGTTGCTATGTTTAGTATAATAATATTTAGCATTTTATTTTTAATAGTTGCCATGAATCAAAGTATGAAAAAAGATATAAATGATCTAATCATGAATTATTTACCTTATTTTGTATTCATTATGTATCTAATAAATAGAGGAGAATCTGTTACAAGAGCCATGTTTATGAATAGTGATCATTCCATGTTAACTTATGCCTTTTTTAAAACTCCTAATTCAATTCTTAAACTGTTTAAAGAGCGATTAAAAAGTATGATTCTAATTAATTTACTACCAGCTTTAGTAATAGGGATAGGACTACCTTTACTACTTTTTATAACAGGAGGTACTTCTAATCCATTAAATTATCTTATTTTATTCGTCTCTATTATATCAATGAGTATTTTCTTTTCAGTACATCACTTAGTACTTTATTATTTATTACAACCATATAATTTTAATAGCGAAACTAAAAATACAACATATACAATTATAAATTTATTAACATATATGATTTGTTATTACATGATTAAAGTAAAGCTTCCAACTTTCTATTTTGGTTTGTCTATGATTTTATTTGCCATTATTTATAGTTTAATATCTTTAATATTAGTTTACAAATTAGCTCCTAAAACTTTTAAAATCAGAGCCTAGAAAATAAAAAGAAAACAAAATATTGAAATAATTATTTTAATCGAAAAATATAAAAGATTTATTAATTAATATTGTCATCAATAAGATTTTATGGTATAATTATAAAAACAAAGCAAAAGAAAGATAAGTAATATCATTTATTTTAATAGAAAGCTTATGGTTGATGGAAATAAGTAAATATTGATATGAAATCTCCTTTCTAGTGGGACTAATCCTCCCCGGTATAAAAGCCGTTATTAAAATTAAGCAAATAAAAGGATGGTACCGTCTAAAAGACTCCTTTAGATACCCATTCTTTTTTATTTTAGAAAGAAGGATAAAAAATGATTGATATCAAATTAATTAGAGAAGAAAAAGAATTAGTAAAAGAAAATATTAAAAAGAAATTTCAAGATGAAAAACTCCCTTTAGTAGATGAAATTTATGAGCTAGATATGAAGTATCGTAATACTAAAAAAGAGGCAGATGATTTAAGAAATAAGAAAAATAAATTAAGCGATCAAATAGGCATTATGATGCGTGAAGGAAAACTAGAAGAAGCAAAAAAAATAAAGGAAGAGGTAGGAGCAATTTCCTTTAAAATTGCTAATTTAGAAGCAGAAGAAGAAAAACTAGAAAATACAATTAAAGAAAAGATGATGATGATTCCTCAAATGATTGATGATTCTGTTCCAATTGGCAAAGATGATTCTGAAAACGTAGAGTTAGAGCGTTTTGGAGAGCCACTAGTACCAGAATATGAGATCCCTTATCATGCTGACATCTGTGAATCTTTAAATGGGTTAGATAAAGAAGCTGCAGGAAGAACAAGCGGAAATGGTTTTTATTTTTTAACTGGAGATATTGCTAGACTTCATAGTGCTATGTTAGCATACGCTAGAGATTTTATGATAGATAAAGGATTTACCTATTGTATTCCGCCTTTTATGATAAGAAGTGATGTTGTAAATGGTGTAATGTCTTTTGCTGAAATGGATGCTATGATGTATAAAATAGAAGGAGAAGATTTATTTTTAATTGGTACAAGTGAACATTCAATGATTGGTAGATTTAAGGGGGAACTTGTAAAAGAAAGTGAACTTCCAATTACATTAACTTCTTATTCTCCATGTTTTAGAAAAGAAGTAGGAGCTCATGGTTTAGAAGAAAGAGGATTATACCGAGTTCATCAATTTGAAAAAGAAGAAATGGTTGTAATCTGTAAACCAGAAGAAGCAATGGATTGGTATAACAAAATGTGGAAATATACTGTAGAATTCTTTAGAAGCCTAGATATACCAGTAAGAACATTAGAATGTTGTAGTGGTGATTTAGCAGATCTAAAAGTAAAATCATGTGATGTAGAAGCATGGAGCCCAAGACAACTTAAATATTTTGAAGTAGGTTCATGTTCAACACTTGGTGAAGCTCAAGCAAGACGTCTTGGAATTCGAATGAAAACAGAACAGGGAAATAAATACGTAGCAACTCTAAACAATACAGTTTTAGCAACACCAAGAGGCTTAATAGCCTTTTTAGAAAATAATTACCAAAAAGATGGAAGTATCAAGATTCCTAAAGCCTTACAACCATATATGGGTGGAAAAGATAAGATTGAAAAGAAACACATATGAAATCAATTATAATAAAAAAAGATAATGATTTAAAAGCTTTAAAATTTGTTTTATATTATTTACACCAGTATAATCGTGCCCATTGTGATTATATCAAAAATAATTCTAACCAAGAGCATAATAACAAAATAAATGGTGATTTTATTATTTATGATAAAGATAAAATAATAGGAGGAGCGATAGGATATATCAGATTTAAATGGTATTTTCTTACGGATTTATATTTAGAAGAAGAATATAGAAAAAATGAGTTGGGAACAAAAATTTTAATGGAAGTTGAAAAATTTGCTAAAGAACAAAAAGCTTTAGGGATAAGAGTAGAATCATGGGATTTTCAAGCACCTAAATTTTATCAAAAATTAGGATATCAAGTTTATGCAATTTTTGAAGATTGTCCACCTGGAACAAAAGAATATTTATTATATAAAAAATTTGAGAATTAAAATCTTGATATTGTTAAGTAGATTATAGGAAATCTGCTTTTTCTATGTTATAATAGCAATAGAAAGTGAGGAAAGTATGAGAAAAGTAGGACTATTATTAGCTATGTTTATTATGATAGGCTCAAGTGGTTGTACAATTACGAACAAAAAAGACACACTAGAAGAACAAGAAAATGTATTAAGTCAATTTAAAGAAGAGATACAAAATACAGAAAAAGTTGTTTTAGCATTTCATAACGATAATGGCGATATTTTAGGATTAGATGGTTGGACTTATAAAGAAAAGCAAGTAATTACCAATGAAGAGACTATCACTAAAATAATTGATATAATAGAAAAATCTACCGTAACTAATGCTATAACAGATGACTATATTGGAAAGCTAATCCAGTTTTATGATGAAGATAATCAATTAATCGCTGAATATGAAGGGCATTATTTAATAAATAAAGACCATTCTATAGGAATAAACCTAGATAAAAACTTTAATTCCTTATTGTACTTATTTGAACAATAAAAATAAGAATTAAACTTTAAATTTAGCAATGTTAATAAGTTTGGTTATATGAACGATTATCAATTATATAATAAAATGAAAAGGAGCAAAAAATGAAGAAGAATATTATTTTATTTATGATAAGCTTATTAGAAATATATTTAATTTTAAGCTTTTTTGTACCTCCTTTAAAAGTTGGTTTGATCGCTTCTCCATCAGAATATTTTTTAGCCAACATTACAGAAAGATGGGTCTTTAAATTTATAATTTCTCTAATATTATCTTTTATAGTAATTATAATCAATAAAAAATTAATAAATACTAAAAAAAGGGAAAATATAATGAAAATAATATTAATGATCATATTGATTATAACGATTATAATAATTATAAATGATTGTAGTAAAGCAATGTGGTTTTAAAAATTAAATAATGAATGAAACCTTGACTAATTATGAAAAATATGGTTTAGTAAAGATAGAAAGGATGAGAAAAATGATAGAAGGAAAAGTAGCTGTAGTTACAGGAGGAACAAGAGGAATTGGTTTTGAAATAGTAAGGAAATTTTTAAATAATGGGGCAAAAGTCGCATTATTTGGTTCAAAAAAGGAAAGTATAGAAGAAGCATTAAACAAATTACAACAAGAAAATAAAGATTTTAAAGTAATAGGGTTTTATCCAAATCTAACAGATGAATTGGAAGTAAGAAATACATTCAAAGAATTAGCGAGTAAATTTGGTAAAATTGATATTTTAGTCAATAACGCAGGAATGTCTTCAAGTACTAAAATAGAGGAATATACAATAGAAGAATATGATAAAATCAGTAATATAAATATGAAAGGAGTATTTGTTTGTTCAAAAGAAATAGTTCCATATTTAAAAGAAACAAAAGGTTGTATTATCAATATTTCATCTATGGTAAGTATTTATGGTCAACCTGCTGGATGTGTATATCCAATGTCTAAATTTGCTGTGAATGGACTTACAAAATCATTATCAAGAGAATTAGCACCTTTTCAAATAAGAGTAAATGCAGTAGCCCCAGGAATCATGAAAACAGATATGGTCGCAAAACTACCAAAAGAAATGATTGATCCTTTAATAAATCAAATACCTTTAGGAAGGATAGGAATACCTGAAGATATCGCGAATGCTTGTTTATTTTTAGCAAGTGATATGGCAAGTTATATAACAGGAGAAATCATGCAAGTAGATGGTGGAGCTAGAAGTTAACAACAATGAATATAGGAATAGATATTGATGGTGTATTAACAAATGATGATGAATATATGGTAAGTACATTAGATAGGTTTATTTATGAAAATCATTTAGAAGATCATAAAAATTTTAATGCTTATGAGTATAATAAAGTAAATTGGGATCAATCCCATTTATCAAAATATGTTGATCAATATTTTTGGAACTATGGTAAAAAAGAACCAGCCCGAAAATATGCAAGTGAAGTAATAAAAAAGCTAAAAGAGGATGGAAATAAAATATATATTATAACTTCAAGACGTTATACAACAGAAAATACTAAAAACGGAAAAAAAGAGCGGGCAATAGTAAAAAAGTGGTTAAAAAAACAAAAGATCTTTTATGATCAATTATATTTTTCTAAAGATAAAGTAGAAGAAATTAATAAGCTAAAAATTGATATTATGGTGGAAGATAGTCCCGAAACAATTCCTATTTTTGTTAAACACACTCATGTACTATGCTTTGATTGTCGTTATAATAAACATTTAAATTTAGATAATATGACTAGAGTTTTTAGTTGGTATGATATATATATGAAAATTTCCAAAAAGAAAGAGGGCACTGAATAATTTTTAAAAATTATGAAACAGACAGAAGAAATATTATATGCCTTATCAAAATCCCACTTTAGAAGCAGTTTTCATTTAAAAGAAAAAGATAAAGAATATATAAAACAAAAAGGAATAGATAAAATTGAAAATCATGCTTATGAATTTCTAAGAAAGAGGCTTGCTCCAGCCTATATTCCCAATGATGGTAAGCAAACGCCCATGAGAGGACACCCTGTTTTTATAGCACAGCACGCAACCTCGACTTGTTGTCGAAATTGTTTATATAAATGGTATCGAATTCCTAAAGGACGGGATTTAACAGAAAAAGAAATAACACTTTTAATTACAGTAATAATGGCATGGATTAAAAAAGAATTAATAAACCAATGATATCTGTGCCTTTAAAAAAACAATAAAAAGGGGAAAAATAGGAGGAAAATAAATGATTTGTACAAGTAGTCATAATAATTGGCAATCAGATAAGTTTAAAACTTATGCTATTTCTGGTAATCGTGGGAAAGATGTTAATTATCATGGATATGGTTATCCCAAATTAGCCCCAAAGTTATCTTTTTGGAAAATATGGCATGATAATATCGGTAAAATTTCTGAGGAAGAAAATAATAAATATTATGTTGAGGAGTATTGGAATCAAGTATTATCGAAACTAGATCCAGAGCAAGTTTATAAAGAGTTGGATAATTCTATCTTGCTTTGCTATGAAACAAATACTGAATTTTGTCATAGGCATATTGTTGCGGCATGGTTTGAGTTATTATTAGGTGTAGAGATTCCTGAGGCGAAAGCAAAGGATTATGAAATTGAATATAATATTGAAAGACCAGAATATATTAAAGAGTATTTAGAAGAAGTAATCAAAAAGGGCAGAAATATGCGTGGCTTTAAATCTCTAAGAGCTTTGTATCTATTTGAAAAAGGAGAAAAATTAGAAATATTAGCAGATGAATTAGAATTTAAAACGAAAAAAAATTATGATAATTATCGCCAACACGCTTGTTTTTTAAGATGTGATGCTGATATGGAAGAAGAAAATTATAATAAGCAATGTAGAAAAAGAAAGACTCGTTAAATAGTAACGAGTTTTTGTTTTAATTAAAAAAATGATAGTATTTAAAAGACGAATCTTGTATAATAATATTTGAGGTGCAAATATGTTAAAATTAAAAAATGTTACCCAAAAATTCACAAAAATAAACAAATCAAAAGAAAAGATCAAATTTTATGCTAATAATGGAATAAATCTAGAAATTTATGATAAAAAAATGATAGGATTAGGTCCAAATAGTGTTTCTAAATCCACTTTTCTGTGCATTATCACTGCCGTATTAAAAAATATAAAAATGAGAAAGTATTATTTGACGAATGGAAGAGTTAAAAATAATTTTAAATAATGAAGCAGTTAAGATAAGGATTATTTATAAAAATAATAAAAATATTTACTTTCGTTTTAATGACCAAAATGAATTAGTTGTAACTGTTCACCCTAGAATAAGCACTAAAAAAATATTAAAACTGATAAAAGAAAATGAAAAGTCTTTATCGAAAATGTATATGCGTACTAAAAATAAACAAGTTGGAAAAGATGAGATAAGAATTTTAGGTTTAAAATATGATATAATAATAAGTGAAAATTATCAAGATGTTACTTTTGATAATGGTATTATTTATGTGAATAATAAAAATGATTTAGATAAATATATGAGCGATTTGACTAGAAAAATATTAAAGGAAGAAATAAATAAAGTTTTAAAAATAATGCCAAATATTCCTGAATTTACATTAAAAATACGTAAAATGAAGACTAGATGGGGTGTTTGTAATTATGTGAAAAAAATAGTTACATTGAATTCAGAGTTAATAAAATATGAAAGAAATATTATTGATTATGTAATTATACACGAATTTTGTCATTTTACTTATCATGATCATAGCACTTCTTTTTGGAGGCTTGTCAGTATGTATTATCCAGAATATAAAAAAGCAAGAAAGGAATTAAGAGAACAATGAAAATAGAATCTTTGAACAATAGTAAAGTTAAAAATTGGGCGAAATTAAAAGAAAAAAAATATCGAGATGAAACAAATCTATTTCTTGTAGAAGGGGATCATTTATTAAATAGTGCGGTAGTAAAAAAAAGGGTAGTAGAGATAATATCAACAGACGAAACAATGGAAATACCAGGGATCCCATTTTATTTAGTAACGGACTGTATTATGAAAAAGTTGTCAAGTCAAGTAAGTAGTACTAAAGTAATTGGTGTTTGTAAAAAAAATGAAACACAAGAAATAACTGGTAATGTTTGCTTGCTAGATAACATTCAAGATCCAGGAAATCTTGGAACAATTATTAGAAGTGCAGTTGCCTTTCATATTGATACTTTAATCCTTAGTAATGATACGGTAGATGTATACAATGATAAGGTAATTAGAGCTAGTGAAGGGATGATCTTTAATCTTAATATAATCCGTGCTGATTTAATGAATATCATAAAAGAGCTAAAGAAAAAAAATTATCAAGTTTATGGAACTGATGTATTAAATGGATTAGATTTAAATGAGATAATCTTTCCTGAGAAAACAGCTATTATTATAGGCAACGAAGGAAGAGGAATGAAAGAAACTATAAAAAAAGAGTGTGATCAACTAATTCATATTAAAATCAATTGTGAAAGCTTAAATGCTGGAGTAGCTGCTAGTATTATATTTTATGAGGTGAGTAAGAATGGATACAATAAAACTAAATAAGGAAGAGGCAGATGCTTATGTTTTAAGTATTTTAAAAGAAAACATAGATTGTACAGATGAACTTTGCCTTAAAACAGATTGTAGTAATAATAAATTACATTATCAATTAGAAGATGAATCATTATATCATGGTAGTTCTGTTAAACGTATCACGCCTTTAACATATTTAGAATACATAGCACTATTAAAGAATGCTTTATCAAAAAAGGGATATGTTCATATATTTATAAAGCCAATTATAAAAAAGGATTCTCTAAGATATGAAGTATCCTTCCGTCTCTTGGAAAATAGATCACTTAAACGAAGGAGAAGAAAATGAATTGGATATATATTGGAAAAATAGTAAATACTCACGGAATTAAAGGAGAAGTAAGACTTCTTAGTAATTTTTCAAAAAAAGCTCTTGTTTTTAAAAAAGATTTTAAAATATACATTGGTGAAGAAAAAGAAGAAGAAATAATTAATACATATCGTCCTCATAAACAATTTGATATGCTTACTTTTCAAGGGATAAATGATATAAACAAAGTATTAAAATATAAAGGAAAAAAAGTGTATATGAATAGAGAAGATTTATTTTTAGAAGAAAATGAGTTTTTATTAGAAGATCTAATTGGAATGAAAATCATATGTAATAATGAATCTTTAGGAAGTGTTCATGATATAATAGATAATAAAGCAGGAAAATTATTACAAATAACATTTGCAAAAAATTATTATATTCCTTATAATAATTATTATATAAAAAAAGTAAATTTAAAAACAAAAGAAATTTATACTGAAAATATTAAGGATTTGATATTATGAGAATTGATATATTAACACTTTTTCCTAAAATGTTAGAAGGTTTTATTACTGAAAGTATAATTAAAAGAGCAATTGAAAAAGGATTAGTAAAAATAAATATAATAAATATTCGCGATTTTACTTTATTAAAGAATAATCAGGTAGATGACACTCCTTATGGAGGCGGAAGTGGAATGGTTTTAATGTGTGAACCAGTGGTAAGAGCGATTGAATCAGTAAAAACAGAACAATCATTAGTATATTTAATGTCTCCGAGCGGGAAAACGTTTCATGATAAACTAGCTGAAGAAATCTATAATAAGACAAAACATTTAATTTTAGTATGTGGTCATTATGAAGGATTTGATGAAAGAATAAAGAATTTTGTAGATGGTGAAATTAGTATAGGAGATTATATTTTAACAGGAGGAGAGATACCTGCCATGGCTATCACAGACTGTATCACAAGATTTATACCAGGAGTGATAGATACAGAATCTTTTAAAAATGAGTCATTTAAAGAAAATTTATTAGATTATCCCGTATATACAAAGCCAAGAGATTTTCGTGGATTTAAAGTACCAGAAGTCCTATTAAATGGAGATCATAAAAAAATAGCTGAATATCGTCGAAATGAACAGATAAGAATAACCAAAGAAAAAAGACCAGATTTATTAAAGTAGGTGAGTTATGAAAAGTTATTGTTTGAAAAAATTAGATTCTAATTATGAATTAGAAAATTTTGATTATAATATCAAGGGATTTTATTATCGAATAAAACCAAATAGAGGAAATATTTTAAAAATAAAAGAAGTAGTAATTGTAAATCCAGAGATTATATCAAATTTAATTTGTCATAACTTTAACAAAAAATATCAAAAAATAGTAGAATATTTTTTTAATAATAGTGATTTTGATGATGATACAACAGGAACGAATCTTATGATGGCTTTAGACGAAGTAACAAGATTAAGAACAATTATAATTAATAAATATCATTCTTTTTTAAAACGGCAAAAAGAAGAGGAATTACTAAAAAAATTAAAATTTTTAGAAAACGAATTACGCGTAAAAATTATAGATTATAAACTGATTAGAGAGCAAGAATTAAATAAAGAAAAAAATAAAAGTAGATAGTTTATATACAGTTATAAAAAATGTAGATACTTAAAAATTGTAATCTACATTTTTTTATATAATTTTTAAATAAAAATTAAAAATAAAACTAAAATCAAGTATATTTATTTATGATCTTTTAAAGCTAAACATAAATCATCTGTAAATAAGATTTGTAGTTCATGTAGTGCTCTAGTCATAGAAACGTATAATAATTTCATATCAATAACATGAGTAGAATGATATACATTTTCTGAGGCATTTGCAATAATGACTCCATCAAATTCTAGTCCTTTAGATAAGTAACTAGTAATTGTACAAATACCACCTTGATATTTAGTATCTGCGGATGTAATATTAAAAAGGCTAATGCCATGATTTTTTAAATCAGAATAAATATGATAAGCTTCTTCTTGATCTTTACAAATAATCGCAATGCTTTGATATCCTTTATTTTGATAATCACTTAAAATAGAAAGAATGTAAGTAGAAGGACTATCTTTTATTTGTCTATAATTAACTGAAACTCCATGTCTAATAACTGGCTCAGCTGTATTTAATCCTAAATATTTTGTAATATGATTCGCAGCATTCATAATTTCTGTTGTCGTTCGATAGCTTTTAGTTAAATATTTAATTTCACCTTTCTGTAAAAAAGAGGAGACAATAATACATTCCCAATTATCAATGCTTCGATATTGATATATAGATTGAGCTAAGTCTCCAAAAATACTAAAAGTACTATTTGAAAGTAATTTTTTTAAAACAAAAAAATTAAATTCTCCATAATCTTGTGCTTCATCAATAACAGTGTGTCGATATTTGCTAAAATGTAGGGAACCATAAATACGATAATTTAAATAGATTAAAGCAGCTAAATCTTCAAATTCTACTTTCTTTGCTTTAATATTATTGATCACTTGATTAATAGAATGAGTATCATATTCATCTATATTTTCTAGGTAATTTTCAATGTTTTTTAAAAAAGAATGATATAAATTTAATATTTTAGGGAAGGCATTATGAAAATATTTTTTTAAAGAAGTTTTACAACCATTTTTTATTTCTTTTTCAATATATAAAAGATGTTTCCGCTCTTTTTCTATATTGCTATGATCCATTTTTTCAATTCGCCTTCTAAATTGTTCATAAATAGAATCATGAATTTGCTCATAATGGTTCTTAATATATTTTCCTAATAATAAAATCATTCGCTCTATCTTTTGATTTACAATTTCATAATAGTGATCTTCTAATTCAGTATAAATTTTTTTTATAATAGAGTAGGGGATAATTTGATAATTATTTATTTTGAAATCCTCTTTTGGAAGAATATTTTCATCAAAATCTTTTAAGAACAGATCAATAGACTCTTTAAAAATCATTGAAACTCTCAATTTTTCAAATGATAATCTTTTAGAATTATGAATAGATTCAATCAATTTATTTTCATCTGTAATAAGAGAAAATTTTTCTTTCAGAAGTTGCTTTACGATTTCTTCATACGTAACTTGAGCAACATAATCCACATCTAAATCTGGTAAAACTCCTGAAATATAATTTACAAAAAATTTATTAGGGCCAATCACTAAATATTGTTCTGGTTGAATAAAATCCATATTATTATAAACTAAATAGGCAATACGGTGTAAAGCAACGGTAGTCTTACCTGAACCTGCTACACCTTGAATAATTAAATTGTTTTGTAATCCAGCTCTAATAATTTCATTTTGCTCTGATTGAATAGTAGCAACAATATTTTTAAGACGACGATCATTATTAGCGTTTAAATAAGGCTTTAATATATCATCATTGGAAACAGTATCAACATCTTGAAAATTTAATAATGATCCATTTTCAATATCATACTGCCTTTTTAATAATAAATTTCCTACTACAAGTCCCTCTGGAGCATAATATTCTGATGGTCCAATATTACTATCATAATATAATGTTGCAATAGGAGCTCTCCAATCAACTGTAACTAATTGATGATCATCATCTTGAACACCGACTTTACCAATATAACATTCCACAGTATTATGATCTTCTGCACTTTGAAAATCAATTCTTGCAAAATAAGGCTTTTTCTTCGTTTTATTAAGCATAGATAACCGTTTATGATATTGAAACAATAAACTATTCAATAATGCGGGGTTATCTTTATAAATACGAGGTAAAACTTGTAATTTCTGTTCGGTACTACTAATAATTTCTTGAAAACGGTTTAAAGTTTGTGATAAATATTTTTTCTCTTCTTCTAAATTCTTATACATTCAATCCTCCAAATTCTAATCTATGCTAGCATAAAATGGCATTAAAGTCAATAAATTAAAAAGAATTTAAAATAAAAAAGCCCGTAAAGGCTTCATAAACTAAGTGGTGACTCCGGGGCGATTCGAACGCTCGACCGATCGCTTAGAAGGCGATTGCTCTATCCAGCTGAGCTACGGAGTCATAACTAACAGCTACAAATAATTATAACGTATTTTTTCTTTTTTTGCAAGAAATTTTTTTAATTTCATAATTATTATAATCAATTTTTTATTTTATATTCTGTTATTGTTAAAAATATGATAGTAATAAATTTGATGATGCAGCTAAAACTAAAATCCTTCTTAGAAGAACAAAGTAAAATAACTTTTTTAATTCATTGAGTTAAGTAGTTGACTTTTTATTCCAAACAGTGTATATTTAGTTAGGCAGCTAACTAAAAGGAGAAAATATGAAGCTAAATATTATTGAAGAAATTAAAGCTTTAGAAGTAGAAATAGGCAAAAGACTATTTCAAGAAGCTAAAGTATTAGAGTTAAAAAGACCACCAAGTCCATTACAAGCTAAAGTATTGAAATATATTTTAGAACATAAAGAAAAAACAATTCGTCAGAAGGATTTAGAAATGAGTTTAAAAGTAAGTAAAGCAACCATATCAGAAGTATTACTTACTATGGAAAAAGGTAAAATCATAAAAAGAGTGAGTGTCCCAGAAGATGCAAGAGCAAAAAGAATTGTTTTAACAAATACTAGCTTAGAAAGATTAAAAGAGTTAGAAAAAAACTTTGAAGTTATCAATGATGAATTGCTTTATAATATATCAAATGAAGAGTTAGCCCAATTTTTAAATATTTTAAAGAAAATGCAACAAAATATGAAAGAGAGAGGAGAAACAAATGTTAAAGTTATTAAAAAATTTAACTAAAAAAGATTATTTACTAATTTTAATTAGTACAATACTTATTGTATTTCAAGTTTGGCTAGATTTAAGATTGCCAGATTATATGGCAAATATTACTAGTTTAATTCAAAACGAAGAAACAGCCTTAGGGGGAATTTTAAAAAATGGTGGTTACATGCTTTTATGTGCTGGAGGAAGTTTAATATCTGCTGTAATTGTCGGATATATTACTTCTATGATTTCTGCCAAGTTTTCCTCAAATGTGCGAAAAAAATTATATAATCAAGTAGAAAATTTTGGAATGGAAGAAATTAAGAACTTTTCTACTAGTAGCTTAATTACAAGAACAACTAATGATATTACTAATGTTCAAATGCTATTATCTATGGGACTTCAATTATTAATTAAAGCACCTATAACAGCAGTATGGGCTATATTTAAAATATTAAATAAAGGATGGCAATGGAGTTTAATAACAGGCATTGCTGTATTAGTCTTATTATTTATGGTAGTATTATTAATGATTTTAGTAATACCAAAATTTAAAAGAGTTCAAAAATTAATTGATAAAATAAATAATCGTACAAGAGAACAATTAACAGGAATAAGAGTAGTTAGAGCATTTAATGCTGAAAAGTATCAAGAAGATAAATTTGCTGAAGAAAACAATGAATTAACTAAAATTCAAATGTTTAATCAAAGAATGATGTCTTTAATGTCGCCAATTATGTATTTAATCATGAATTTGCTTACATTAGGAATTTATTTTATTGGTGCAAGTCTTATTAACGAAGCAGGATTGTTAGATAAAATAGACATATTTAGTAATATGGTAGTATTTTCAAGTTATGCAATGCAAGTAATTATGGCCTTTTTAATGTTATCAATGATTTTTATTATGTATCCAAGGGCAAGTGTATCAGCGACAAGAATTAATGAAGTATTAGATACAGTACCAACGATTAAAGAAGGGAATTTTGCTCAAAAAACAAAAACAGTTGGAAAAGTAGAATTTAAAAATGTATCTTTTAAATATCCAGATGGAGAAGAATATGTATTAAAAAACATTTCTTTTGTTGCAAATAAAGGGGATACTGTAGCATTTATTGGTTCAACTGGATCAGGGAAATCAACGTTAGTGAATTTATTATTAAGATTTTATGATGTAACAGAAGGAGAAATTTTAATTGATGATATAAATATTAAGGAATATCAATTAGAAGAATTATATAATAAATTTGGATATGTTCCCCAAAAAGCTATAATGTTTAGAGGATCTATCGTAGAAAATGTAAATTATGGAGTAAACGGAAGAACAAAAGCTAGTAATAAGAAAGTAGAAGAGGCAATTAAGGTAGCTCAAGCCGAAGAATTTGTAAATAAACTAGAAGGAAAATACGAATATCAAATTGCTAGAGGCGGAACAAATCTATCAGGCGGACAAAAACAAAGAGTTTCCATTGCTAGAGCAATAGCTCGCGATCCTGAAATATTTATTTTTGATGATTGCTTTAGTGCTTTAGACTATAAAACCGATTATTTATTACGCCATGAATTACACAAATATACTAAAGATGCTACAAGTTTAATTGTCGCTCAAAGAATAGGTACAATTAAAAATGCTAATACAATTTTGGTTTTAGATAGTGGAGAATGTATTGGTAAAGGAACCCATAAAGAATTATTAAAAACATGTAAGATATATCAAGAAATAGCTTATTCTCAAGCATCAAAGGAGGAGTTAGATAATGAATAATAAAAAGAAAAACATGGAAAAGCCTAAAGACTTAGTTTTAGGTACTAAGAAATTAATTCAATATTTACATTCCTTCTTGCCAATAATTATAATTGCTTTTATTATTTCAGCTTTAAGTTCAATATTATCTATAATAGGTCCCAATAAATTATCAGATTTAACAGATGTAATCACTGCAGGCCTTTTAACCTCTATTGATTTAGAAAAAGTAGCCAAAATTTCCTTATTTTTATTAGGATTATATTTATTTAGTGCATTATTTAATTTTATTTCTGGCTTTATTATGGCAACTGTTGCTAATAAATTTGCTAAGAATCTAAGAAAAAATATTTCTAAAAAAATAAATAGATTACCACTCAAGTATTTTGATCAACATAGTTATGGGGATATTTTATCACGTGTAACAAACGATATTGATACAATTGGACAATCTATGAATCAAAGTTTAGCTGCTTTAATTGGTGCCATTACTTTATTCATAGGTAGCATTATTATGATGTTTGTAACAAACTGGATAATGGCTATTACCGCAATTGCTGCATCTCTAATTGGTTTTGGTTTTATGTTTGTTATATTAATGAAATCGCAAAGTTATTTTGAAAAAAGACAAACTAAATTAGGAAAACTAAATGATCATATTGAAGAGATTTATTCTTCTTTAAATGTAGTAAAAGCTTATAATGGTAAAAAAGAAGCAGGAAAAGAATTTGATAAATTAAATGCTTCAGTATATGATGCTAATTTAAAAAGTCAATTCTTATCTGGATTAATGCAACCGATAATGAGTTTTATTGGTAATTTTGGATATGTAGCTGTATGTGTAGTAGGGGCTATATTAGCAATAAACGGGCATATTACTTTTGGTGTGATTGTTGCTTTTATGATTTATGTTCGTCTATTTACCAACCCACTTACTCAGATTGCACAAGGAGTAACTAGCATGCAAAGCACAATCGCCGCAAGTGAAAGGGTATTTGAGTTTTTAGAAAGTGAAGAAATGCCTATTGAAAAAACCAATAAAAAGCTAAATAGAGAAAGTGTAAAAGGAAATATTAGTTTTGATCATGTAAAATTCGGTTATAATGAAGATAAAATCATTATTAAAGATTTCTCCTTAGATGTAAAATCAGGTGAAAAAATAGCCATAGTTGGTCCAACTGGAGCAGGAAAAACAACTCTAGTAAATCTTTTGATGAAATTTTATGATATAAATGCAGGTGAAATTAAAATTGATGGAATATCAACACGTGAATTAACAAGAGAAAATATTCATGATTTATTCATCATGGTTCTTCAAGATACATGGCTATTTAATGGTACTATTAAAGAAAATATTGTTTATAATAAAGAAAATGTTAGTGATGAAAAAATAATTGAAGCTTTAAAAACAGTAGGAGTATACCACTTCGTTAAGTCATTACCTGGAGGTTTAAACTATGAAATCAATGATTCTGAAAGCATTTCTGCTGGTCAAAAACAACTTTTGACAATTGCCAGAGGAATGATTAAAGATGCTCCATTTCTAATTTTAGATGAAGCAACCAGTAGTGTAGATACAAGAACAGAAGAATTGGTTCAACAAGCCATGGATAAACTTACAGAAGGTAGAACTTCATTCATCATTGCTCACCGCCTTTCAACAATTAAAAATGCTGATAAAATTTTAGTTATGAAAGAAGGAAATGTAGTTGAACAAGGAACTCATGAAGAACTATTAGAAAAAAATGGTGCTTATGCTGAGCTATACAATTCACAATTTCAAAATTAAAGCCTAAATGGCTTTTTTTCTATGACAATTGCTTTAAAAGAAAATGACAAATATTAAATGAGAAATTTATAAATTATTAAGTTTATAGTGTGTTATTTTTTTAAAATGCTGAATATTTCAAATATAACAATTATAATCCCTATTATGATGTACATTATATATATGCTTGTAAATTTTAATAAAATGGTCATTGCTATGCTGAATAAAAATCCAAATATTCCTAATATAAATTGATTTATTGATTCAATAGTTACTCTTGATTTAGAAGAAATATGGTGGTGTAGCTCCGATATCATAATATTGTCAAAACTTTCTGAAAAAATATAGATTAATAATATGAAAATAATACCTATATAATTGTTTAGTATACCTATTAGTAATATGCATGTGCCAGCAATAAGTGGATGAAACTTTAAAATTAAATTGTATTTGTTTCTTTTTGTTATGCTTCCTATATAACTTCCAATAATACAAAATAATAATATGCATGCTGTGTAAATGCCAATGATAAATATTGGTATACCAATATTTGTTGAATATTCAGGATGACTTTCTTCTAACAATTTTATACCAGAAAATAGCATAGCACTTTTAAGCATTAATTTTAATATATAAGGATTATTTTTCACTTCTTTTATTCCATTTTTTAAAACTGATATACTGGCTTCGATATTTTTCTTTTTTTCATTGTTGTTTACATTGAGCATTAATAGAATAAAAAAATCAGCAATAAAAGGTATTAGCGTTATATAATATGTATAAACTAGACCAAATTTTTGGCCAATAAAACCGCCAATTATCATGGCTATCATGTATGAAATATTGTAACAAGAGGAATTATAAAATAATATTTTATTAAACTTTTTCTTATTTTTTAGACTTTCATATAATAATGAATTTATTATTCCAGAACTTAGAGAATTATTTAAAGCATTGAGTATTATAGCAATCAAAAATGTTAGATAGTTGTGGGAATTTATAAAGATTATTGTTGAAGTGATAAAAAGTAAATTGCTGGTTATTAATATTGCTTTTTTGTTATGTTTGTCAGCCAAAATTCCAAAGGGAATTTCAAATAATAAATTAACTAAGAATGCTATTCCAACAAAACTTATGTATTGACTAGAGGTTAGGCCACGTTCAATATAAAATAGTGTGTCGCATATGTAGAATAGTATAAAAGTTGATAAAAATGTATGAATGTAAATTAATATTATATTTTTTTTCATCTTTGTTTACCTCAATTTGTATTTTATATATTATATAATAAAATTTAAAGAAAATATATATAGTCTTTAAAAAAATCAAAGACTTATAGATTTATATAAAAAAGTTATTGAATTAGTAAAACATTATAAATTATTATAATTACAAGTACAACTTTAATTAAGAATATGGATTAGTCTTAACATTTACTTCATTAATAACTGATATTCAACGGAATATGGCTTTATCTATTGGAATAGTAGCCAAAATTGATATTAGTCAGAATACTTTAAATTATAAAGAACATTTAAAGAATGCTTATAAGCTTTATACAATGCTAGCAATAAGTGTTTTATTTTTATTTAGTATCTTATATAACTATATGAACCAAATCTAAAAATTATCTTAATTTGTCTTTGTTTTCGTATTTTAGATTGTTTAAATGTAAATAAAAAAATTAGCTAGGATGCAGCTAATATGAATTCAGTAAAACTAGGATTTGAATATGATTCTCCATATCCTATTTATTATTTTGAAAAATAATTATTCTTCTTTAAAAGTTTCGATAATTTCATCATCTACTTTAAAAATAACTTCTTCTATATTTAAAGTATCCTGTAAAGATAAGGAAATAGAGTATTTGACTTCCTCTAGGATGTTTTTTTCATCAAAATCATCAAAAATAGCATTGTTAAAACTAAGAGTAATTTGATTTTCTAGCTCTTCATAGCTTTCCAACTCTACACTACTAGCAAGATAACTCATAAGATTAGTCTCATAAATAGGACTGGATTTTAACTCATCAATAATGATTTCAATTTTATTTTCTTCTTGTTGATTAGAAACTTTTGTAACAGGAACATAATAAATTAGATCTTCAAATTTTCCAATATAGTAAATAGTCGTTTTAGTTAAATCTCTAAAACTTGTAATATCATATACTTTATTAATTCCGTATCCTCTATCTAAAGTATTAGGAAGATTAATATTAGTTTGGGGAAGGGTATCTAGTTTATTTCCTTCAACAAAGATCATAATTTGTTGAATTTCTTTTATTTCAGTTAAAGTATAAACAATAGCTTCAATCATCTTTTCTTCTAAATCTTTAGAAATAGTTAAAATATCTTTAGAGAAGTTAATCTTTAATAGACCATTTTCAAGTGATACGTCTAAGACCTTCGTATTTTTGGGAATAATTTGTTTAAAATGTTCAGATATATATTCTTTTTTATTACTATCAATGGTTAATGCCTCTAATAGCTCTTTAACTAATTGAATAGTATCGCTATTTTGAGTAGCAATATTAGTACGGATAACATATAAATCACTATTAAGTAAATAAATAGGAGTCTCATTAGCACTAACATATTCAACACTTTGTCTAAAAGATATCTTTTCATCATTATTAGGAAAAAAATATAAGACTCCAACAATTATAAGAGCCAAAGTAGAAACTGTGATTCTCCTTAAAGCAGATTTTTTAAGCATTTATATCACCAATAAATATATACGTGAATACCATCTTTTTAAGTACTAAAAAATCTCCCGTAGGAGATTAAATTATATTTTTATTTCACCTAATTTCACTAATTCAACCAAAGCTCCAGCTCGTCCTTTAACCCCTAATTTCTGAATAGTATTAGATACATGATTTCTAACTGTTTTTTCACTAATTTTTAAAGTCTCAGCAATTTCTTTTGTTGTTTTATTTAACACTAATAAATCAAATACTTCTTTTTCTCGAACTGTTAAAATACTTCTTTTCATTGGAATAATCACTCATTTCTATTATGTTTCTAGTGTATTTTATGATTATTCCTGAAAAATGGTTAAATAGATAGCCTAATTAACCAAATTTTACAGTTATATATTTATCAGTATCATATAGCGCTTGAACACTTCTGATAATATTATTTGCAAGGGTAACATCATGCTTTGTACTAGCAACAGTAATAGTAATATTAGACTGATCAATCTGAACTACTGAATCCAATTTATATTGTTCTTTAATAAGTTTAACGATAGTTTCTTTTTCACTTTCAGTTTTATTTAGAGTTTGTAATTCTTCATAAGCATCATTTTTTTCTTGTAAAGTGGCAACATCACTTAATAAAATATTTTGTAACTCTTCCATTCTTTCTAATAATTTTTCTTCGTCTTGAACTTTTAAAGCAACTAAAGTATCATTTTCTTCACTAATTACTACATCAGTTGTATCAGTAATTTCATTGTTTACATTAAGAGTAGATAATGTATCATCAGACATAGTAAGATAATAAATACTAAGTACCATAATTAACGAAAATAAGGTTAAAAACCATAGATTTTGTTTATTAATCATAAAATTTATCCTTTCTAAATTTACTAGATTATATGAAGAGAGTCATATTTTCAGAACAAAAAGGTAGTTTTATATCTTGTTAAGTGTTATAATAATATAGAGGTAATTATGAAAGAAATATTTGTGTATAGTAGTTTAATTTTTTATTTAAGTTCATTTATTGGCTATATATTAGAAGTATTTTGGTGCTATTTAGGATCTAAAAAATTTGTTAATCGTGGCTTTTTGTGTGGACCTGTAATACCAATTTATGGATTAGGAGCACTTTTGATATTATTTTGCTTATTAAGATATTATGAAGATCCAGTTGTTGTTTTTGTCTTTGGAGTTATTATTACCAGTGCCCTAGAGTATTTTACATCTTTTATTTTAGAAAAAATATTTCATAATAAATGGTGGGATTATAGTAATAGAAAATATAATATTAATGGGCGAATTTGTTTACAAAATTCTTTTGCATTTGGAATTTTATCACTATTAATAGTATATGCTGTAACCCCTGGATTTTATTTTTTATTCAGTTTATTTAGTTTTAAAGTATGGGAAGTATTAGCCATTATTTTTACAATATTCTTTGTGTTAGATGTCATATATTCCGTTATTATAGCTTACAATTTAAGAAATAGAATTATTATTGTTGAAGAACTAAAAAATGAAAAGATTGCCATGATTCCAATTATCTTTGAAAAAAGATTAAAAGAAAGTATAGAAGGCTTTAAAGCTTTTCCAAGCAGACTTTTAAAAGCTTTCCCAAACCTTGATAATAATGTTTTTGAAATGATGAAAAAATATCGTGAAGAAAATAAATTAAAAAGAAAAGAATTTAAGAAACATCAAAAATTAAAAGGCAAAAGAAAAAAGATAGCTAAAAATTAGTTATCTTTTTCAAATACGATCTTTATATTATGCTTTTTACATATTTCTAAAATAGTCTCATAATAAAACCTAGAATTACCAGTTTCAATCTCTTTAATACCATGACGGCTTTTTCTATTTAATTCTTTAGCAAGTTCGTCTTGAGTTAATCCCGTCCATTCTCTTAATATCTTAAAAGTTTCATGTGGCTCATAGTTATTTGCCAATAGTCGCATCATAAGTTATACCTCCTAAATCAAGGTTACTATAAAAAAACTTAAAATTATCATAAAGGTGGTTGACAACTACCTTTTGGTGTGATAAATTATATTTAATATAAGGTAGCTATTATCTACCATTATAAATATTTATTTATTAAAGTAAATGAAGCATAACATCACAAAGGAGAGTAACTATGGAATTTGAGGTATTAAAAAGAAGTCATTTAAAAAGAAATATGGTGATTGTATTACTAGTCGTAGCAATAATTAGTGCAATAGTACTTAATTTTACTAGAGCAAAATACAAAACAGAAGAGTCTATTCCCCTAATAAATGGCACAATTAACTATAAAATACCAGACTTTAACACTTTAGCTATATATATTGAGGATAGTAATAATAATTATATTTCTACAAATGAAGTACCAAGTGATGGATATGATTTCAATCAAGAAAAAAGCTATTGTACAACAAATAATAAAACGGATACATCAATCCAAATAGAATATTTAAATGGGTTAATTTCGTTAAGTAATATTAATAAACGTACCAAGTGTTATTTTTATTTTAATTTACAAGAAAACGCTACAAACTTAAAAGATAAGATAATAGCAAATAATGGTGGCAAAGAAAAATTAGAAACAAATATAATAAAAGACTTTTCTGTCATTGCACCTAGAACAATAAAAACTGTAGATGAAGGAACAAAAGAAAGCAGCGTATTTAGTACAGACGCTACTATAATAACTTACCTTGCATATGCAGATAGCTATGATTTTAATGAAGAAACGGGATTATACAGTTTAAATGACCCAATAATAAGCTCCTATCAAGAAGCATATAATAAAATAAAAGGAAAATATATATCAACACCATATTATACAAGTGAAACATCAACGAATATTCCAACAAATAATTTAGAACAAGTATATGAAGTAACAGATACTAATTCTAAATTAATATATATGAAAGAATCCGTAAAAACTCAAATTTCTGATATGAATGACAAAGGATTATACAAAACAAGTGATAGTTATGGGACAAGTTATTATTTTAGAGGTGCCGTAGATAATAATTGGCTATATTTTGCAGGATTTTACTGGCGAATTATCAGAATTAATGGAGATGGATCAATTAGACTGATATATACTGGAAAAAAAGGGGAAGTAATTCCCGCTAATGCTCCTGTTTCATATCGAAATATCAATACTGTATTAAACAATAGTAATAACTATCCATACACAATGTATACGAATCAAGCAGAATATGTGGGATATATGTATGAATTAGGATTATCTCATGGTGTAAAATATGATAGTTTTATCAAAAGTATAGTAGATGCATGGTATAAAAATAACTTAAAAAATTATACATCATATTTAGCAGATAATGGATTTTGCAATGATAGAAGTAGTGTAGTTTTAGGAAGTGTAACAACACCAGCAGAAGCAATAGGAACTAATCAAGTAGATTTTAATCCGTTGATTAGAAATTATATTAATAAAAATCCAAGTTTAAAATGTTCCAATAAAGAAGATAATTTTACTGTTCAAGATATTCAAAATGGAAATGGTGCTTTAACATATCCAATAGGATTAATTACAATTGATGAAGTAGCCTATGCGGGAGCGGTATATGAAAAAGTAAATCACAATAATTATTTAACTAATGCAGTAAATTATTGGACAATGAGCCCGTTTAATAGTGGAAATGGCAAATATAAAATGAGTAATATGAATGTAGCTTGGAATGGTATGATAGCATCAGATCAATCAAATAATGCCAATGGTGGCATAAGACCAGTTATTAGTTTAAAATCAACTGTAAAAGCAATTGGCAATGGTACTTCTTCAAACCCTTATGTTGTTATTAGTACAGAATAAAGATTTTTCTTTAATCTTTTTTCATTTTAAGTTATAATATTATTGGTGTTAAATATGAAAAAAGAAAACATACGTAATTTTTCAATTATAGCTCATATTGATCATGGAAAAAGTACTTTAGCAGATCGTATTTTGGAATATACGGGGGCAATTGATAAAAGAGAGATGAAAGATCAAGTATTAGACAGCATGGATCTAGAGCGGGAGCGAGGCATTACTATAAAACTAAATGCTGTTGAGCTTCATACAAAATATAATAATGAAGAATATATCTTAAATTTAATTGATACTCCTGGTCATGTCGATTTTTCTTATGAAGTTTCTCGTAGTCTTGCTGCCTGTGAAGGAGCAGTGTTAGTTGTAGATGCAGCTCAAGGAATAGAAGCACAAACGATAGCAAACTTATATTTGGCTATGCAAAATGAATTAACGATTATTCCTGTAATTAATAAAATTGATTTACCAAATGCCGATATTCCACGAGTAACCGAAGAATTAAAGAAAGTATTTGGATTTAATGAAGATGAAATTGTTTTGTGTAGTGGCAAAACAGGAGAGGGAATACCTTTGTTGATTGAAGAAATAATAAAAAGAGTTCCCTCACCTATAATAAGAGAAAATAGTAAGACAAGAGCTTTAATCTTTGATAGTCGTTATGATGCTTATAGAGGAGTAATAGCTTTAGTAAAAGTAGTAGATGGTTCTTTAAAAGTAAAAGACCATATTAAACTGATGCAAAGTAATTCTGATTTTGAAATTGTTGAATTAGGTGTATCAACCCCAAAAGAGGTTAAAAAAGGCGAATTAACAGTCGGAGAAGTAGGATATGTTTGTGCAAGCATTAAAGATATATCAAAAGTTCAAGTAGGAGATACTATTACATTGTTTAATGATCCTGCTACAACTCCCATAAAAGGATATCAACCTATGAAACCCATGGTTTATTCTGGTTTATTTCCTGTAGAACCGAATCGTTTTGAAGATCTAAAAGAAGCATTAAATAAATTAAAATTAAATGATGCAGCATTAAGTTTTGAAGCTGAAACATCAGATGCTTTAGGCTTTGGATTTCGAACAGGATTTTTAGGATTGCTACATATGGATGTAATTATGACAAGAATTGAAAGAGAATTTGGGATTGATATTATTGCCACTAGTCCTAGTGTAATATATGAAATAATGTTAAATAATGGGGAATTAATAAAAATCGATTCTCCTAACAAAATGCCAGAGCGTACTTCGATAGCATGGATTAAAGAGCCATTTATTTATACAAATATAATTGTTCCAAGTGAATATATAGGAGCAATCATGGAACTATGCCAAAATAAACGAGGTATTTATAAAACAATGGAATATATAGATGAAACAAGGGTAAATATACATTATAATATTCCACTATCTGAAATTGTCTATGATTTTTTTGATAAATTAAAAAGTTATACAAAAGGATATGCTTCTTTTGATTATGAAATTTGTGGATATGAAGAATCAAACTTAGTAAAAATGGATATTTTATTAAATGGAAAAGTAGTAGATGCTTTAAGTATGATTGTCCATAAAGATTTTGCTTATGAACGTGGAAGAAAAATAGTAAAAAAATTAAAAGAATTGATTCCTAGACAGATGTTTGAACTGCCTATTCAAGCAAGTATTGGCTCTAAAGTAATAGCAAGAGAAACTGTAAGCGCTATGCGTAAAAATGTTTTAGCTAAATGTTATGGCGGTGATATATCACGAAAAAGAAAGCTATTAGAGCATCAAAAAGAAGGTAAAAAAAGAATGAAAATGGTGGGATCGGTAGAAGTTCCACAAGAAGCATTTTTAGCTGTTTTAAGTGGGGAGGATGAATAATGAATAACGAATATTTAATTTCTATTGGAAAATATGTAATAGAAGGACATACAATCAAAGAAACTGCACAACATTTTAACAAATCAGAATCTAGTATTCAAAAATATTTAGCTAAAATAAGAAATCCTCAATCTGAGAATTATAATGAAATTTTAGCTGAAAAATTAAAATTAGCACAATTAAAAATGGAATTGCAAGGTCGTAAAAAAGGTGGATCAAATGGCAAAAGAGGAAAAACCTATGAGGAATTCACTGCTAGAATGTATGCAGAAGCATATTTAAGTGGACTAACTATTAAGCAGCTTGCTGATCTAAGTGGTATTCCTAAAAGTACTTTACATGATATGATAAGAGAAATTGATGATGAAAAGTTACAAAAAGTAATAGATGAATACACGTATAGAGGAATAAAATGAAAAAAATAAAATCGGTATATATTCATATTCCTTTTTGTAATAGCATTTGTTCTTATTGTGATTTTTGCAAAGTCATGTATAATAAAGACTGGGTAAAACCATATCTAAAAAGATTAGAAGAAGAAATAGACAATTCATATATGGGAGAAGAGATCGATACACTTTATATAGGTGGGGGAACACCAAGCAGCTTAGATATAGATGAGCTAAAAGAGTTATTTACCATTTTACAAAAATTTAACAAGTCCAAAGATATTGAACTCACTTTTGAATGTAATTTAAATGATCTTGAAAAAGAAAAATTTAAATTTTTATATACACAAGGAGTAAATAGATTAAGTATCGGAATTGAATCTTTTGATGAAGAAAAATTAGAGTTTATGAAAAGAGAAAGTAATTTCAAATTAGCCAAAAAGAAAATAGAGATGTTACATCAAATTGGATTTCATAATATTAATCTTGATTTGATATATGCAATTCCTAAAGAAACTCCTAAGATGTTAAAAAAAGACCTACATAAATTTTTAAAATTAAAACCAGAACACATCAGTACTTATAGCTTAATCATTGAAAAAAACACATTAGTAGGTCTAAATAAAGTAAAACCAATTGAAGAAGAAAGAGATTTCAAACTTTATGAAATCATTTGCAAAACTTTAAAGAAAAAAGGTTTTATTCATTATGAAATATCCAATTTTGCCAAAAAAGGGTTTGAATCTAAACATAATTTAACTTATTGGAATAATGAGGAATATTATGGCTTTGGTGTAGGAGCAAGTGGTTTTGTCGAAGCAATTCGTTATGAAAATACCAAAAGCTTAACTGAATATTTAAAGGGAAATTTCATTAGTAGTAAATCTTTAATGAGTAAAGTAGATAATATGGAAAATGAACTCATTTTAGGTTTTAGAAAACTAGAAGGAATTAATTTAAATCATTTTTTTGATAAATTTGAAGAAAATATGCAAAATATATTTCCTATTAAACCTTTAATAAAAAGCAAAGATCTTATCTATAAAAATGGATATATATATATAAATCCTAAAAAACTATATATAATGAATGAAATTTTAATAAAGCTAATTTAAGAAAGAATAATCTTTCTTTTTTTGTTTAAACTAAATTTAGGTGAAAGCTATGCTAAAAAAATTAGTGATTCTAAATGGTAAATTATCTACAAATTTTGATTCTCTAAATACTAGATATACGGTTGATACTGATCAGGAAGTAGAAAAATTAGAAATAGAATATGTTATAGAGGAAAGTGATCAAATTTCCATATTTAATAATCAAATAAATAACAATCAAAGCGAAATTGTTATAACTGTTTATAATGATGAAGAAAGTATGAGTTATTATTTAGAAGTTTATCCCACTAAAACAATCTTAAAAGAAGACAATGAAAAATATTTAGAATCATTAGAACTAAATCAAAATAAAGCTATACCTAAATATGTAACAGGATTGATTATAGGTACTTGTTTTATAATGATTTTTTTACTTTTTATAATTTTATTTAAAAAAAAGAAAAATTACTAATAGTGTTAATTTGAGTGATGAAAATATTCTAATTTATTTTATAATGGATATGATTTCATTAACCAATCATATCAAATTGCTCTTTTGCTTTATTCTTAATCCTCTGATACAATACCAAAAGAAAGGAGGAAAAGAATGTCAGATATCAAGTTATATTTAAAAAAGTATTTAAAAGAAATTATTTTTGGAGGTCTTTTACTAGGATGTGTAACTCTTACTTGTTACAGTATTTTTGCACCAAAAAAGGATACTCAAACATTTCAAAATGATAATTTTCTAGTAAATACTGAAAAAGAAGAGAAAAGCGAAACAAAACCTCAGAATGTACACGTAGATATAAAAGGAGCAGTTAAAAATCCTGGGGTATATGAGGTAGAAGAAAACTCTATAGTAAGTGATGTCATTACTCTTGCAGGTGGCTTTAACGAAGATGCGGATAAAGAAAGTATTAATTTAAGTAAAAAAGTAAGTGATGAAATGGTCATATATATTTATACTACAAAAGAAATGGCAAAAAATGAATCTAAAAAAAATAGTAGCACCTCAACAAGTAGTTGTAAAAGTAAAAGTTATAATATAAAAGATTGTGTAGAAAAAAAAGAAAGCATTATAATTCCTGGAGAAGGTGATAATAAAACAACAAGCGAAAGCGAAAAAATCCCTAAAATAATAAATATTAATACAGCTACCAAAGAAGAATTAATGACATTAAACGGAATTGGTGAAGTAAAAGCACAAGCCATTATAGAATACCGTAATACTAATGGCAATTTTAAAAGCATTGAAGAGATTGAAAAGGTAAAAGGAATAGGCAATGCCGTTTTTGCAAAAATTAAGAATTATATTACAATCTAAAAAATTTATTGTATTAAGTTTATTATTAATCATTTTATATATTTTAATATTTACAAGGTTGATAAGTTATGCAAGTAAATTAGATAAAAATACTAAAAGTTTGACTGGAACTATTTTGTCCTATACGATTGATGGGGATAAATTAAGTATGCTCATTAAATCTCAAGAAAAAATTAAAGTAAATTATTATATAGATTCATTATCAGAAAAAGAGTATTTAGAAAATAATATATTATTAGGTTCTACAATATATTTAGAAGGAGAAATAACAGTACCATATAATAATACAATACCAAATACTTTTAATTACAAAGAATATTTATATAATAATAAAATATATATAATCTTTAATGCTGAGAAGATAATTCTATCAAATAAGACAGATATATTTAATAAAATAAAAACCAATTTAATAAGAAAAATAAACAAAATAGGGGAATCAAGTGCATATTTACATGCCTTGATTTTGGGTGAAAGTGATTATATAGATAATGACGTTTATGAGAATTACAAGAAAAATGGAACAACTCATTTATTTGCTGTTTCTGGAATGCATATAGGGGCAGTGGCTTTGTTTTTAACTGCACTATTTAAAAGAATGCATTTAAAAGAATGCGTAGGGAATATCATAATTATAATATTTTTAATATTTTATATGTTTTTAGTAGGATTTACTCCTTCTGTATTACGAGGAGGGCTTCTTTTTATATTTTTACTAATTAATAAAAAAAGTAGATTGAATTTAAAAACAATAAATGTATTATATTTATTATTTTTAATATTAATAATAATAAATCCCTTTTATATTTACAATCTTGGCTTTATATATTCCTTTACAACCTCATTTGGATTAATTTTATTTAGCAATAAGATAACTGGAAACTATATAATTCAATTAATAAAAATAAGTACAATTGCTTTTATGTTCAGTCTACCTATCACTATTTATAATTTTTATGAAATAAATCTTCTAACAATTCTAAATAATATCATAATAGTTCCCTTTGTTACAATCATTTTGTTTCCCTTAACTTTTTTAGTATTTCTTTTGCCAATCTTATCACCTTTATTGTCTATAGGAATTAAAATTTTGGAGGGGTTAAGCGAAATTTTAAATATTTTTGCCATAAATTTAACCGTTCCTAAAATCAATATAATTTATATTTTAATTTATTATATAATAATCCTAATGGTTTATAAATTTCATTTTAAATATGCAATTTTTTTAATTGTTTTAACTATAGTATATAAAATACAACCTTATTTAGACCCAAATTCTTATCTTTATTTTTTAGATGTAGGGCAAGGAGATAGTAGTGTAATAGTAGGAAATAATTTAAACTATGCCATCATGATTGATACAGGAGGACTAATTAGTTACGAAAAAGAATCATGGCAAAAAAGAAATAAGACATTTGATAACGCAAATAATATAATTACATTTCTAAAGAGTATAGGCATCTCAAAATTGGATTTACTAATAGGAACTCATGGCGATATTGATCATATAGGCTATGCTGATCAAATAATAAATGAAATAAAAGTTAAAAATGTTTGGCTGAATAATAACGAAACAAATGATTTAGAAAAAAATATACTTTCTAAAATTAATAAAAACAATTTTACTAAATTAAGAATATTAAATTTAAATAATACAATAGTAGAAGATGAGAATGAAAGTTCACTGGTACTGTATTTTAAAATAGATCAAGTAAATGTATTAATGATGGGTGATGCTCCCAAAAGAATTGAAAAAGAGATTTCAGAGCAATATGACTTTCCTGTAGACATATTAAAAGTAGGTCATCATGGTTCTAAAACCAGTACTGATAAATCATTTGTAGAAAAATATCAGCCTAAATACGCGATCATTTCATCTGGAAGAAATAATCGCTATAATCATCCATCCATAGAAACAATTGAAACTTTACAGGAATTTAATATTCCATATTATAATACTCAAGATAGAGGAACAATTGTTTATACAATCAAAGATCAAATAAAAAAAGTCAACTTTTTTCCACCTTAATATATATATTTTAAAGATTTAATGATATAATTAAAAAGTGGTAAATATGAAGATAGTATTAATAAATGGTGAAAGTATATTACTAATTAATGAAAAGATTAATAGCATTATAAAAGAAAATAAAAATATAACTTCTTTTGATATGATAAATAGCAGTATAGATGATATCTTATTAGAAGCGGGATATTTTTCTATGTTTGATGAAGAAAAATATATTATTATAAGAAATGCTAACTTTTTTAGTAGTGATAAAATAAGTGAAAAAGAATTAGCTTCTCTTATGAATTATTTAGAAAATCCCAATCCTTTAACCAATCTTATATTTGTTTGTCATGAAAAAATAGATTTTCGTAAAAAAATAACAAAATTAATAAAAGAGAAATATGAAATTATTACGATTCCTAATCTGAAAGTCTATGAAATTGAAAATAAAGTAGAGCAATATTTTCAAAAAGAACATTATAAAATTGATAGGGAAACAATAAAATATATTATTTCTAACAGTTTGAATAATTATGATTTAGTAATGAATGAAATAAAAAAGATTGTATTATATTATAATAATCCATGCTATATAAAAAAAACAGATGTAGAAAATATGATTTCTAAATCAATTAATACAAATAATTTTTTGTTTGTTGATGCATTAATTGCAGGAGACTTAGAGGGAAGCCTAAATCTATTAAAAGATTTAAAAGTAATGAAAGTAGAGCCTACTATTATATTAACTTTAATTGCTAGAGATATTCGCATTATGTTAAATATCAAAAAATTATTAGAACAAAATAAGAGGGAATATGAGATATTAAATGAATTAAAATTAATGGATTGGCAATTAGAAAAATATTTAAAAAAGGCATTCCCTTATAAAATAAAAGAATTAGAAGAATGGCTAGTTAAATTAGAAGAGTTAGATTTAAAAATAAAAAGCGGAAAGTTAGATAAATATTATGCTTTAGAACTTTTAATATTGGATATTTGTACATAAAAAAGTGGCTATAATCTTATAATCTTATAAACCACTTTTTATTTTATCTTTATTTTTAAAATTCATTTTAGCAATATCATACAATTTATTAAACCCATATTTTTTTACGATATCTATACCGACTAAGTCTACGTTTGATCCAGCCCCTTTCGGAATAATAATTCCCAATGTTTGGCTTAATTTCTCCATTTCTCCTAAGAAAATATATCTAGAAATAATGGAAGCAGCTGCTACGGATAGACATTTATCCTCAGCTTTAGTTGTAAAAGTAATGTCAGTAACTTTTTCTTTAGCACTTTTAATATGCTCATAATATTTAGCAGGGTAAACAAATTGATCAACAACTATTTTTTCATAAGGAAACCCTTTGTTTTTCATGTTTACTAATACTTTATTATGCAAAATAGCTTTGATTTTGTTCATATTAAGATCTTCACTCCAATTTTTATTATAAGAAGTGTTTGTTAAAATATAGGTAGAATAAGGTATTTTTTTTATAATGGTAGGAGCGATTTTCTTAATTTTCTCATCTGTGATTTTTTTTGAATCTCGAACACCTAGATCAATTAAAAAGGGGATATCCTCACGTGAAACATAGGCAGCAGTTACAACAATAGGTCCAAAAAAATCACCAGTACCGACCTCATCAGAACCGATAGTGCTTTCATTAAACAAAACGCGCTTTTCTTTTTCCCTTTTCTTCTCAGTTCCATCTGGATTAATAATTCTTCCGTTTTTAATTCTTTCTTCTTCAATCCAATAACTAGCTTCTATGTCTGCACCAATACCTTGAAACATGACTTTTCCAGATTCATAAAGAGTAATTACACAATCAAATTCTTTCACTTGAAAAACAGAATAAGGGGGCTTATTAGGAAGCATGCGATCTTTATAAAATTCAAGCATTAATGGTTTAATATTATCGCTTATTTTAAAAACTATTGTCATCATTTACACCTCATAATTCTATAATATCATATATTTCTTTATTTTTCAAAAAGTTTAGTATATAATTATAATGAGGAGTTGATGAAATGACAATTGTAGATGCAGTTGTAATATTATTTCTATTATTAGGAGCAGTATTAGGATTTAAAAAAGGAGCAATAAGAAGTCTAGTAGGACTAGTAGGCACAATCGCTGTGGTAGTAATTGCATATTATTTAAAAAATCCAGTAGCAGATATTTTATATAATTTTGTTCCATTCTTTGATTTCAGTGGTAGCTGGCAAGGACTAGTAACATTAAATATTTTATTATATGAAAGCATAGCCTATATATTAGTATTTGTAATTTTATATAGTATTTTATCATTGATTTTAAAGTTGACAGGAATACTGGAAAAATTTTTAACAATGACTATTATTTTAGGAATACCATCTAAGATCATTGGAGCAGTACTAGGCTTTTTAGAAGCAGTTGTCTTTAGTTTTATTATTCTTTTTGTATTATTACAATTTAATATTAGTCATTCTTGGGTAAAAGAAAGTACTGTGGCAATGAGTATTTTAGATAAAACCCCAATAATTGGTTCAATGGTAAATGAAACTTATGATGCAATTTTAGAAATTAGTGATTTACAAGAAAAATATAAAGAATCTGAGGATAAAGATGCTTATAATGGAGAAATTTTAAGTATTATGTTAAAATATCATGTAGTTACACCAGAAACGACTAAAAAATTAATAGAAAAAGAAAAATTAAATTTTGAAGGAGCACAAACCATTTTAGATACATTTGAAGGAGGAAATAAATAATGATTAAATATTTAGAAAATGAGAATTTAAACGAAGTAATTAAAAAGGGAACATGGATAGTTGATTTTTATGCTGACTGGTGTGGACCATGCAAAATGCTTGGAACAGTATTGGAAACAATGGATGAAAATATTTTAAAAATTAACGTTGATAAACACGAAGAGTTAGCAACTTCTTACGGAGTAATGAGTATTCCAACAATTTGTTTTTTTAAAGATGGAGAATTAAAACAAAAAGTAATAGGATTTAGAAGTAAAGAAGAACTAATTGATATTTTAAACCAAATAAAAAACTGATTTCTCAGTTTTTTTCTTTTAATGCAATATTATTTAAAACTCTTAATTTAGCATAATAGCTTCCAATCAAAAAAATAATAGAAGCAATAATAAGAGGAATAGCGATTAGCAAATTAGATAAAAGATCTTCTTTTTGAACTATAGAATAAATTATTAAAAATATACTAAATGAAAACCCAACTACACTATAAATAATTAACCTAGCTATTCTTTTTTTAAATTCACTTCCTGCATATGCTTTTTGATACTTTTGAATAATTTTCTTCTTTTCTTCTTTATTTAACTGATTATAATAATAGTGTTTCATTTTTATCACCTTTAAAGTATATTTTATCATATAATTTATTAAATGAAAACAATTTACATAGAAACGTTTAATTGTTATAATTAAAGAGTGATTATTATGGAAAATAAAACGGAAAAAATTTCTTTATCAGAAATAGTTTGGTTATTTATAATAGGTTGCCTAGTTGGCTTTGTACTTGAAACTATTTTTCACTTTTTTAAAAATGGTGAATGGATTAATAAACAAGGGTTGTTATATGGCCCATTTAAACCAATTTATGGGTTTGGACTAATTTTTATTGTTTTAATAATGAATAATTATCGTGAAAAAAAGTTTTGGCAAAAGTTTTTAATAGGGGTTATATTAGGAAGTGCTTTTGAATATTTTGGCAGTCTATTTCAAGAATACGTTTTTGGTACATCAACATGGAATTATTCTCATTTCAACTTTAATATTGGTGGTAGAATTTATTTGCCATATTGCTTAGCTTGGGGTGTAATTGCAGTTTTCTGTGTAGATATATTATATCCTTGGTTTAAAAAGATCATCAAGAAAGTGAATGTTAATTTATATCAAATAACAACAGGAATTGTGGCAATCTTTATGATAGTAAATGTTTCTCTAACTGCTTTGGCTTCTATTAGATATTCTGATAGAGCTAATAATACTACAGCAACAAATGCTATATTTAAAGTAATAGATGAATGGTATCCTGATGAATATATGCAAGTAAAATTTCCAAAAATGAAAGTGATAAAAGAATGAAAAATAAAAAATATGATAAAAAAATGAAAAAATAATGAAATTAGTCTTGCATATTAAAAAATTTATGATATAATTAAATAGCATTTAATTGATGTCTCCTTAGCTCAGCTGGTAGAGCAACTGACTCTTAATCAGTGGGTCTAGGGTTCGAATCCCTAAGGGGACACCATAAATGGGTTTATGTAAAAGATGGGATTGTAGCTCAGCTGGTTAGAGCGCACGCCTGATAAGCGTGAGGTCGGAGGTTCAAGTCCCCCCAGTCCCACCATTTTTTGGTCAGTTGGTGAAGCGGCTTAACACACTGCCCTTTCACGGCAGCATACACGGGTTCGAATCCCGTACTGATCACCATAAATTGCTAGAAAGGCCCGTATTTACGGGCTTTTATTATGCTTGAAAATTAGATTAAAATAGCTTTTTTAATTAAAAATGATTTAAAAAATGATAAATCATAAATATAGGCTGTACTAATTTGATATCTTTGCTGTTCATAGAAAATAATTGTACTCTTACCTATATTTAATAAATCTGCCAATTTCTTTTTCCTTAAATTAAGTCTTGTCTTATGTTTTTTAATATTTTTATTTCAGAATTTAATCCAATAGCTTTATTGCTCTTTTCTAAATCTGTAAATGCAAGCAAGGAGTCAACTGTAATCCTATAGAAATTAGCTAATTTAATTAAGTTATTTAATGGAATTAGGCAATCATTAGTTTCATAATAAGAATATAAGGATCTTTTTATATTAATTATATCCAAAATAATTACGTATATTTTTTAATGAACCGCCGATATTAGTATTTGTTCTCATCATAACCATTTCCTCTAATTATAATTTTACTTTTTTGTAAAAATATTTGAGTTTTTTGACGTTGGCACCGACTCTTGTGGTATAATAAGATTAATCAAGATTAAAAATTTAACTCTATACCATAAATTTGTGTATCTTGATTGGGTTAGTATAAGAATAAAAAACAAACTACTCTTTTTAAATGCTTTTAAAATAAACACAAGCAAGTTCAATTAGTTATTTTAATAATATTTTCATATACGAATATAGATGGAGTAGTAGAATTAGGATATACAATCTTTATACAAAATAATTATGTAACAAGTATTTTTGATAATACAAATGAAGTTGATTTACCAGATTTGACAAATGAAATTAGTACATTAAAACTTATAATAAGATTGTTTACAAATATTTAACAAAAGAATTTTATGAATTTACTGAACAGACTAGTATAGATACTTCTGGTGCAATTCAAAAAAATTATAATATAAAAAAAGTATAATGTAAAAATATATTGGCGCAGCGAATTCTGAATATTTAGAATTTTCTTTAATTATAATGGAGGAAGTATGAATCGAATTAAAATTATAAAAATAATGATATGGCTTGCTTTGATTATATTTATAATATTTATATTATATTTAATGTTTGTAGAACCTTATACAAAAAATGGAAACCATATGATAACAATGGAAGAGTGCCAAGAAACTTATAACTGTGACTGTACATATGATAATGGTAAAACCTGTTTATGCACTTTAAAAAAGTGGCTTATAGAAAAGGAGTATTCTTGTAGTAGAGAAATAATTGAGGATAGCCAAATTATAAAAGAATAAACTTAATTCCATAACCGAAAACTGAAAAAGGTAAAAAGGGAAAACTAATCCCACAACTTTGCGTAAACATAATACTTGATGTTATTAAATATTGTGAACAAGAAGTGAAATTATTAAAAGAAAAGTATGGAAATGATATTCAAATTGTTCCAAATTTATTTTTGGGAAAATATGGTGAATACATGTTTCCAGACACCTTAACACATAATTTGGGTAAATTTAAAGAAAACATAAAGAAGAACTAACAAAGATAATTGGAAGCAAAAACATAACTTTACATGGATTACGTCATAGTTTTTGCAACGTATTTCTAATAAGCGTGAAATCGGAGGTTCGAATCCCGTACTGATCATCATAAATTGTAATAGAAGCTCTAATTTTAGAGCTTTTTTAATTGTTTCACGTTAATATAAATTTGAAGCAAGTTTATTTTAGTGCAACGAAAGCCACTATTAATCCTCAAACAATTTATCTTAAAAGTTTAAAAATAATAATATGCAATCTGAAAAATCAATGTTATACCATTACAATTTTGCAAAATAACTTTTTTAAATTATGTAAATTTAGATAATGTGTCTTCTTATATAAATGCAGAAATTGAGTATGCGATAATAAAGGAAGAGTTTATAGTCAAAGAAAAAGCTTACTTATTTAAAATGAAGTAAGCGTAATATTCATCAAAAGTAATGTTATGTTCATAAATATAAGTGGCAGCATCAACCCCAACATAACGCCAGTGCCAAGCTTCCTCTTTAAATCCAGTAATATCTTCCGTATCTTTTTGGTAGCGTTGAATAAAGCCATATTTATGAGCATTTTCAGTAAGCCAATTATAAGCAGGGGAATCTTTAAAATTAGAAGTTGTAGTATTTTCTTTACTAAAAATATCCAAAGATAAACCTGTTTGATGTTCAGAATAACCAGGACGAGCAGCAATAGAATCGGCATAAGTAGTTCCTTGTGAATCTTTATAACCATCATATACTTTTTGTTGTTCTTGAAAGGTTCGATAACTAGAATTAATAATCAAATAAATACCAGCTTGATTAGCTTGATTCCACATATCAATAAAAGCATCATAAGCAATTTTACGAATTTTATGTCCTTCCCCATAATAATATTTATTATTAATATTAACCAAATCATCTGGTTCATAAGAAGAATTCAAATGATAATATTTATTAACAAGCATTAAATAATCCTGATTCACATCTGTATCTAAATCATGAGTATAATATTCATAATCATTATTTGTATTAACAAAAGATACAACCTGTCGAGCACTTTTGCCTTCGTTTTCATTGTGATAATGAATATAACGATCTAAATTATTTTGAATAAAATAATCATCTTTTAAAATCTCAATTAAAAATTCATCTTTTTCTTTTTGAGCAATATCAGTTATTTCTTCTTCATCTAATTTTTGCTCTAACAGTTTTATTTCTTCTTTTTGATATCCTGCCTCTAATAACTTATACATATTTGTCTTTTTATATTGTGCATTATGATAAAACTGTATACCTATAAAAATAATAAGAGCCAAAAAGGCAATTCCTCCTAAAAAAATCCAGACATTCTTTTTTAGCTTTAGCTTTGTTTTTTTCATATCCTCACCCAATAATATTATAACGAAGTTTTTTTTGTTTGACAAATCTATTTTTTCATTGTAATATGTAATTGTAAAGTAAATAGTAAAGGATGATAAAATTGAAAAATAATAAGCTAATATTAAATTATTGTAAAAATTTTGAGCGAATAGTAAATACCGATTTTTTAGAAGGAGACACCTTATCTATTCAATTAGTTAGAATATATAAAGACTTTATTTTTAATATTGAATTAACAGAACAAGAAATACAAAAAGCAATAGAAATTGATAAAATAATGGGAAGATACATTGATGACTATTTATTTAGAAAAACCTTAAAGCAAGAATTAACCAAAGTAAAAGTCAAAAAAAGTTGTAGTGATATCATCAAAACAATTGTCGAAAACATTATTGAAATCTTTCATAGAGTAGAATTTGAGCAAACAAGAAAAATATATATATCAAAATGGATTTAATAAACACAAACGTGTTTATTTTTTATAGAGTTTTTGTTATAATGAAGAAGAAAAAATAAAAAGAAGAGTGATCCAATGAATTTTTTAGACAAATATAATATTAAAATAACTGATAAAGATTTGATGAATACAGCTCTAACTCATAGCAGTTACTCTAATGAACATGGAGGAGAAAATTATGAACGATTAGAGTTTTTAGGAGATGCAGTTTTACAATTAATTACCAGTGAATATTTTTATAAAAAATACGACTATCAAGAAGGAGAATTATCTAAAATTAGAGCTAGTTTTGTATGTGAAGAAGCTTTAGCTCAATATGCAAAAGATGTGGGAATTGATAAATACATCAAAGTAGGGAATGGTCAAATAAAAAATATAAATGATACTATTATAGCTGATACTTTTGAATCAGTATTAGGAGCAATTTATTTAGATCAAGGCTTTGAAACAGCTAAAAAGTATGCTCTACAAGTATTAAGTCCATATGTATTAGAACATCATGTTTTTTTAGGGGACTATAAATCTAGATTACAAGAGATGGTTCAAACAGATAAAAAGTCATTAGAATATCGTCTAATAAGTGAAACAGGACCATCTCATAATAAAACTTTTGTATTTGAAGTAGTAATTGATGGCATTGTATATGGAAAAGGTAGCGGAAAAAGTAAAAAAGAAGCGGAACAAAAAGCTGCCTATGATGCCTTAAAAAAGGAAGCAAAATAGGTAAGGTGAAAACATGCGTTTAAAAAATATTAGAGCCTACGGTTTTAAATCTTTTGCAGATAAAATAGATTTAGAAATAAAATCAGGAATTACAGCAATTGTCGGACCAAATGGCTCAGGAAAAAGTAATATCGTAGATGCAGTTCGTTGGGTATTAGGAGAGCAGTCAGTTAAATCGCTTAGAGGAACTGATACCATGAGTGATTGCATTTTTTCAGGTTCTAAAACAAGACCACCCCACAATAGAGCCTATGTTTCGTTAGTTTTTGATAATTCTGATCATTACTTAAATAGTGATTTTAGTGAAATAGAGGTAAAAAGAGTAATTTATAACACTGGAGAAAATGAATATTATATAAATAATAGCAAAGTTCGCTTAAAAGATATTACTGATCTATTTTTAGATACAGGAGCAGGAAATGACTCATTTAATATTATTTCTCAAGGAAGTGTAGCTGATATCATTAGTAGCAAACCAGAAGCAAGACGTACAATATTTGAAGATGCTGCAGGAGTACTAAAATATAAAAAGAGAAAAGAAATTAGTTTAAAGAAATTAGAAAAAACGAAAGAGAATATTTCCAAAATAAAATTAGTAATTGAAGAGTTAGAAAAAAGTGTAAAGCCACTAAAAAGACAAAGTGAGATAGCTAAAAAATATATAAATTTCAAAGAAGAACTAAAAAATGTTGAAATTGCCTTGATTGCAAATGATATAGAAAAAATTAATATTGACTATAAAAAAATCAAAATAGAAGTAGAAAATTTACAAAAAGAACTTGCAAAAATGACTACAACAGGAGCGGAAGATTCTTCTAAATTAGAGAAATTAAAATTAGATAATCTTAAATTAGAAGAAAAAATAACCCAAAAAAATAATGAATTTTTATCTTTAACTGAAAATTTAGCTAGTTTAGAGGCTGAAAAATTGGTTACCATGGAACGAAAAAAATACAATACAGATAAAAACAATTTAGAAGAGGCTATGATAAAACTAAAAGAAGAAGAATTAGCTTTAAAAAAAGAATTAACTACTGAAAAGTCAAAATTAGATGATATCATTTCTGATATAAAAGAAAAATCAATTGAAAAAGACAAAATAGATAATAACTTAATAATGGAAAAAGTGAAAAAAAATAATTTAGTTTCTAAAATAAATGATTATTCAAAAGAAATATTAGTTTTAGAAAATAAAATTGAAATATTAAAAGAAAATATCAGTAATAATTCTAAACTACCTAATGCTGTACGAAGTGTTTTAAATAATATGCGTTTAAAAGGAGTTCATAATATCATTGGGAATCTAATTGAAACAGAAAACATGTATGAATTAGCAATCACAACAGCCTTAGGAAATGCTTCTAGTTTTTTAGTAGTAGAAAATGAATCATCCAGCAAAGAATGTATTAGCTTTTTAAAAGAGAATCATTTAGGAAGAGCAACTTTCTTTCCTCTAAATATTATCAAAGCAAGAGATATTCCTAATAGTGATCTAATAAAAATTAAAGACATTCCAGGTCTAATAGATATAGCTAGCAATTTAGTAACATACGATCCAGAATATGATAATATAATAAAAAATCAATTGGGAAATGTTATCGTCGTAAAAGATATTGATACATTAAACCAAGTTGGAAAGACATTAGATTACCATTATAAAATTGTTTCTTTAGAAGGCGAAGTATTATATCCAGGTGGTTCTATAACAGGGGGATCAATTAAAACTACTAATAATAGTTTTAATGATAAACTAAAATTAAGCGAATTAGAAGAAAAATTAGAACTAACCAAAATACAATTAAGTAATTTAAATATAGAATATCAAGAATTTAACGAAAGTTTTAATAATTTAGAACAAAAAAACAGCGATTTATCCAAAAATTTAATTAATTTAAACGAAATTTTAAATACTCGAACAAATAAAGTGCGTTCTATAGAAGATAATTTAGCTAAAAAAGAATTAGAAATTAAGGGAAACGAAGAAATTAGTACAAACAAATTAGATCAGAAATTAGTAAGTATCTTAGAAGAATCAAGCTTTGTAGCTAGTAAAAAAGATATAGTAAATGAAGAACTAAATAAATTAAAAAAGCAAAAATCAGAATTAGTATTACAAATAAATGAAATAGAAAGTCAAAATCATAAGACAAATTCAGAATATAATCATCTTCAGAATAATTTAAAAGAAAAGGAAGTAATACTTGGTAAATATGATGTTAAATTAGATAATTTACTATTAAATTTATCAGAGAGTTATTCAATAACTTATGAATATGCTTGCAACAATTATGAATTAGATATAAGTGAAGATATAGCAAGAAATAAAGTAGAAACTTTAAAAAAAGAAATTAACAATTTAGGCGAAGTAAATACAGGAGCTATTAGTGAATATGAAAGAGTAAACGAAAGATACGAATTTTTAATGAAACAAATAAAAGATTTAGAAGACTCTAGTTTAGAATTAAATAATATTATCACAGAGATGGATAAAATCATGATTGAAAAATTCAAAGTAACATTTGATCTAATAAGTAAAGAATTTAATCATGTGTTTAGAGCACTATTTAAAGGGGGAAGGGGAACTCTTAAATTAACAGATCCAAATGATTTATTAAATACAGGAATTGAAATAGAAGCAGAGCCACCAGGCAAGAAATTAAATTCGATTGGTCTTTTATCAGGTGGAGAAAAAACATTAACAGCGATAGCAGTTTTATTTGCAATATTAAATGTTAAACCAAGTCCATTTTGTATATTAGACGAAGTAGAAGCTGCATTAGATGAAGCCAATGTAGATACTTTTGGTAAATACTTGCAAGAAAGAAAAAATCAAAGTCAGTTTATTTTAATTACCCATAAAAAAAGAACTATGGAATATGCTGATATTTTATATGGTATTACTATGCAAGAATCAGGAGTAAGTAAAATTGTTAGTGTTAATTTAGAAGAAAACATTTAAAAAGAATAGTCGTAACTATTCTTTTTAAATTTCTCGATATTTTTGAGCATCTTTAAAAGGGTTCTTAGGATCAATTTTATCAATAAATAGAATTCCGTTTAAATGATCTATCTCATGTTGAAAAGCAATAGCAATATCCTCTCTTACACGAACTCGAAAACTATTTCCATCTAAATCTTGAGCTTCAACAGTAATTCTTGCATATCTTGGCACAATTCCTTCCACTTCACGATTGATGCTCAAACATCCTTCACCTTCTCCTACATAAATCATCTCTTCACTATGACTAATGATTTTAGGGTTAATAATAATATAATTTTTGAAGGTTTCATCTTCCAATTCCTCTACAATAACAAATATTCTTTTAGGAATTCCAATTTGAACATAGGCAAGTCCCATTCCAGCTCTTAAATCATATTTTTTAGCATACTCTTCAATTTGACTCATTGTTAAATAAGTAATCATATCTTGAACATTTTCTTTATCTTCTTTAGATAAAGGAAATGTTACCTCTTTGCTAACTTTTCTTAAACGTTTATCCACTTCATCTAAAATTTTAATATTTGGTAATTTCATAAAACTACACCCCTTTAAGTGGCTTTATTTTATCATAAATTTTAAAATTTGTAAAATAAAAAGGAAGAAAGTTCTTCCTAATTGTTATTACTCCAGCTCCATCCAGCGCCAATAATAATAACAAGTAAAATAAATAAGACGATCCATATAGCGGCTCCTATACCATAGCCACTTGTATATCCAGCATATCCTGTATTACAACAAGGTTGGTATCCACCATAGCCACCGCCATAGTAGCCATTATTTCCATAATAATACATATTTATACCTCCTTTATGTATCTATTATAGTTTACTCATTTAGGCACCATTTTGACATTAAAATTTTATAATTCATAAAATTTCTTTAAAATAAATAAGGAATATGATAAACTATATATAGGGTGTTATTAGTGAAGAAACTATTTAGTAAAATGGACAAATGGTTGTTAATTTTAATGATTATATATAGTATTGTAGGATTAATTATGATTTTTTCCTCATCAAGTGTATCCACTGTATTAAGATATAATGTTCCCCAATACCATTTTTTTCTTAGACAAGCCATTTTTTTATTAGGAGCATTTATCATTGGCTTTTTAATTGTAATACGTTTTCCAACAAGCAAGTATAAATATATAGCTCCTTTTGCCATTATAGGCATCATTGTAGCATTACTAGGATTACTAATCTATGGACAATTAACCAATAATGCACGAAGCTGGTATGATTTAGGTCCTTTTGCTTTGCAACCAAGTGAGTTTGCTAAATCTATTATTATTGTTTTTTTAGCAGTTGCATATAGTAGATTAGAAAAAAGAAAAACTGGAAATATTTATGCGTTTTTATTTCCAGTAGCAATATGCTTAATAATAGCTATTTTAATTGCAATGCAGCCTGATTTTGGTACAGCTCTTATTATATGTGGAATCATCTTTTTTATTTTTATAAGCATTCCTTTTGTTAAAAAAAATATTATAAAAGTATTAAAAATTGGTGGTGTTTGTTTAGTAGTAGCAGTTTTAGCTCTACTTTATAGTAATACAGAAATATTTAACTCAAGGCAATTGCAGCGTTTTGAATTTCGCAATCCTTGTGAAAGATATACAGAAGATACAGGATATCAAGTATGTAATGGTTTTATAGCAATTCATAATGGTGGATTATTTGGAGTAGGATTAGGAAATAGTAGTCAAAAATATTTATATTTACCAGAAAGTCATACTGATTTTATTTTTCCAATCATTGTAGAAGAGTTAGGATTAGTAGTTGGGATAGTATTAATAGTTGGTTATATGGTAATGTTGTGGCGAATTTTAATTATTGCTAGACAGGCAGAAAATTTAAGATTAAGTATTTTAGCTTACGGTGTATTTTTATATCTTTTGTTCCACATATTAATTAATTTATTGGGTATTTTAGCCCTAATACCTTTAACTGGAGTTCCACTTCCGTTATTAAGTTATGGTGGTTCTTTTACCATTAATGTAGTGCTTATGCTCTTTGTCGTAGAAAGAGTATCAATTGAAAATAAAACAATCAAAGCCAAAAGAGAAATGGCTCAAATAACAAATTAAAAATCGTAAAAATAAATTACGATTTTTTTCTTGGATATGGTTTTCTTTCATCTGTTAAATCTAGAAGATAATCAACACTAGTATTATAAAATAAGGCTAGTTTAATTAAAGAATTTTTGTCAATACTTATTTCTCCGCTTTCATAGCGAGAATATGTTTGCTGACTGACATTTAAAATTTTAGCAATGTCTTTTTGAAACAAATCTCTATCTTCTCTGATATCTTTAAGTTTTTCCATAACTATCACCGATTGTAATTTTACAATATTCGTAAAAAGTGTATTGACTTATACGCGTAATATGCGTATAATATTATTAAAATACACGTTATAAGTGTATAAAATAATAAAAAATAATTAAATGAAGCATAGCGTCATGTTAGGAGAAATAATATGGAAATAGAAACTTTAAAGAAAAGCCATTTAAAAAGAAATATTGTAATAGCTGTGGTAGTAGTAGCAATTATTAGTGCAATAGTACTTAATTTTACAAGGGCAAAATATAAAAATACAGAGTCAATACCACTAGTAAATGGAACAATTAACTATACACCATATGATTTAAAAATGGTTGCTATGTATCAAGAAGAAAATGATAGTTATAAAAGTATAGATACAGTACCAACTAGTGGATATACTTTAAATGAAGAGAAAAGCTATTGTGAGGTAAATGATGCAAAAGATGACAACATATCTATGGAATATAAAGATGGTAAAGTATATATAGGAGTAAGTAAAAAAGGAACAAAATGTTATTTGTATTTTGATATACAAAATCAATATTTAGTAAAGGAATATCTTCTATCTAAATATCAAACAATTTTAGCAAGAAATGATTTTAATGTAGCTTTAACTGAAAATACAACAGGAATAATTTATCAAGGTGAAGATAATGATGGGCAAACATACTATTTTGCAGGTAATCCCACTGATAATTGGGTCAAATTTGCAGGATTTTACTGGAGAATTATAAGAATCAATGGAGACGGAACGCTAAGACTAATATATAACGGAATAAATGCGGACGCTACAGGTGATAACACTTCGATAAAATTAGGTTCGTTTAATAACGATCGCACAAATAATATGTATGTTGGCTATAAATATACCAATAATGAAATTCATGGTTTAAATTATGAGAGTACAATACTTATAGCATTAAATGAATGGTATCAAACAAATTTACAAAGTTATTCAGCGTATATTGATATTAATGCTGGTTTTTGTGGAGATCGGGAACCAAGTACAAACAATACAATCAGTAATGGTTCAGGAGGAACAGGAACAACAAATACTTATTATGCGTCATATATTAGATTAGTTGCTAATAAAAACCCAACATATAAGTGTAAAAGTAATGATTTATATACCACAAGTAAGAGTAATAAGGGAAATAAATCTTTATCTAATCCCATAGGATTAATTAGTGCAGATGAAGTAGCCTATGCGGGTGGCTCAAGCAGTATATCAAATAACAATTACTTTCTTTTTTCGAAAGGCTCATATTGGACCATGTCGCCATATTTTTTCTATAATAATGGAGCATATGTATTTTATGTTGATTGGTATACAGGTAAATTAGCCTATTTTTCTGTTAGTTCCAGTGCAGTGGGTATACGCCCAGTTATTAATCTAGCTAGTGATGTAACAATAAAAAGTGGGAATGGAACATCTAAAACACCGTATGAGATTAGTTAATTATCAAATAGAGTTTAATAATATCATTTTAATATAGCTCATTTCTAATACTTTTAACGCATAAAATAACCACTATAAAAATATCTATAATTTCTGCTATAACTAAAGAATACATACCAATATGACATAATGACAATAAAGACATAGAAAGTAGTTTAACAATAACTGCTACTATGGTAATAAACATAGTAGTTTTGGCTTTACCAATAGCTTGTAAAACACTTTGTAAGGGTCCTTCCAAATAAAACAAAACAAAAAAGGGAGCTAATATTTCAATATATTCACTACCTTTAGTAGTGTTATATAAGATAGAAAGTAAAGAATCACGAAAAATATAAATAAAAGTAGAAAAAATAATACCTACCGCAAAAGACAATATCAGAGCTTGTTTTAATCTTCTTTTAACCATGCTAATGTTTTTTTGATAATAAAATCTGGATATTTCTGGAAGTAATGAAGAAGATATAGCAGCGATAAAAAAAGAAGGCATAGCAAGTAAAGAAATAGTATAAGCATTATATGCACCATATTCATTTAAAATAAATGACATTGAATATCCTGAAAATAAAAGAATATTAGTAAGTAAAATAGGTTCAAAGAAAAAGCCTACATTACCAATTAATCTCCCTGAAACAGTAGGAATAGAAAGATTTAAAATTTCTTTTGTTGTTTTCATATCAGGTTTTAAATCCTTTCTTGTAATTTTAAATTTTTTAGGTAAAAAAGCTAAAAAAACGAAAATAGAAGCGAGCTCTGAAGCAATACTAATAAGAATAAGTCCCATAACCGAATATACAATTCCTTTATTAACAAGAGAAGGAATGATTAAAAAAATTAAAAATACCCGTGCAATTTGCTCAATAATATTAGAAATTGTATGAGGTATCATTTTTTGTTTCCCATAAAAATAACCTTTCAGAATACTTGAAATAGACACAAATGGAAAAGTAAGAGCCATAGCCATTAATAAAATACTGCATCTTTCATCATTTAATAGAGTAGTGGCAATAAAATCTTTGGTAAAATAAATAATAACAATAACAATTAAATTTAGAATAAGCGTAATTACAGTTGCACTCGTAATAATTTTAATACTTTTTGTTTTAGCTTCACTAATTAATTTAGAAATAACTATTGGTAAAGAAAGAGTAGCAATTGTAAGAAGTAAAGAATAAGTAGGCATAACAAGAGAATATAAATTAATCGCGTCGCTTCCAACCATTCTTGTATAAATGATCCGAATACCAAACCCCAATATTTTAGTAATAAATCCGCCAATCATTAAAATGAAAGTAGCTCTTAAAAATTTATTTTGTTTCATATGTCCCCCTTTTAAAATTTTATGATTTAGTATATAATTAAATATATGAAATTAAATTTTATTTAGTAGGTGAGAAAATTGCATAATGAAATTAAGTTTAAAAGTCTTGCAGAATTATACGAAAGAATATTACCAGCTTTAAGAAGCAAAAGAAGAGAATTAAGAAAAAAAGGGATGGACTATATTGGTGAAGAAGATATTTGGAATTATTTAAAAAATTACAAATGGACAACTTCAAGTGCTCTTGATTTAGGAGATATGGTAAATGATATTTTTAATATTGAAATTCCTGAATTAGATCACTATGTAAAAGAAGAGTTAAAAAAATATAGAAGGAAACCGAATCAAGAGGAGATATAGATGAAAACAGAAGAAGAAACGATAACCTTTGAAAGCGTTTATGAAAGCATAAAAGAAAACATTAAAGATACAGAAGAACTATTAAAAATTAAAGAAGCTTATCAGTTTGCTTTAGAAAAACATAAAGGAATGAAAAGACTAACTGGGGAGGATTTTATTACTCATCCTTTGCATGTTGCTAAAATAGTAAATAGTCTAAATGTAGATGCAACAACAATTATTGGTGCATTATTACACGAAGTAATGAATAATGGTGAAACAGAATTAGATGAACTAAAAGAAAAATTTGATTCTACTGTTGCAACAATTGTTGATTCAATTACGAAAATTAATAAGTTAGAATTAGTAGATGACTCTGAATCTAGTGCGATTTATCTGAGAAAAGTATTAGTTGGTCTTGCAACAGATGTCCGTGTATTATTTATCAAATTAGCAGATCGTTTACATAATATGCGAACCAATTATGCCATCAACCCTAAAAAGCAAAAGCAAAAAGCCTATGAAACAATGGCAGTATTAATACCAATTGCTCACCGTTTAGGAATTAATTCTATAAAGAGTGAATTAGAAGATTTATGTTTATATTACACCAAACCTGATGTTTATAATGATATATTAGAAAAGTTAAATGAAACACAGAAGGAATTAAATGATTCCTTAGAGGAAATGCAAGAAAGTATAACGAATATTTTAACTGAACAAGGATTGAAATTTAAAATAAAAGGAAGAGTAAAGAGTGTTCATAGTATTTATAATAAATTATCAAACGGCAAAAAATGGAATGAAATTTATGATATTTTAGCTCTAAGAGTAATTTTAGAAACAGTAAGCGATTGTTACTTAGCAGTAGGACTTGTTCATGCAAAATATCGTCCAATACCAAAGCGTTTTAAAGATTATATTGCTATGCCGAAAGCTAACATGTATCAATCTCTTCATACCACAGTATTTGGAGTGGATGGACATTTATTTGAAGTTCAATTTAGAACATATGAAATGGACGAATTTGCCGAAAAAGGAATGGCTTCTCACTGGTCATATAAAGAACATGGAACTAAAAAAGTACAAAATATAATGGAACAAAAATTAGAAATGTTTCGTAATTTAATAGAAACTCATGAGGAAGTAGATGACTTAGCCTTTGCTAAAGATGTAACAAGCGACATGTTAGCAGAAATGATTTATGTTTTTACCCCAAAAGGAGATGTCATGGAACTTCCAAAGGGAGCTACTCCAATTGATTTTGCATATCGCATTCATTCTGATGTTGGAGATAAGACTGTAGGAGCAATTGTAAATGATACCATTGTCCCTTTAAACCATGAATTAGAAAATAATGACATTGTAAAAATTAAAACCAATGTAAATAGTTCTCCAAATAAAGATTGGCTAAATTTTGTTAAGACAAGTCAAGCCAAAAATAAAATTAAATCTTATTTTAGTAAACAAGAAAGAAGTTTCTTAATTGAAAAAGGAAAAGATATTTTAGAAAAAGAATTACGTAAAAGAAAGCTTTCCTTTAATGAGACAATGAGCGAAGAAAACATCAAGAAGATATTAAAGGATTTAAAATTAAAAGATATAGAAGATATTTATTTATCAATTGGTAGTTTAAGATATACAGCAGGCTTTATAATAAGTTTAACAACAAACATAAAAGCCAATGTAGAAGATGCATTAATTGAAAAAGTTGCCAATCATACCAAACAAGAAAGAAATTATAAAAATGATATCATTGTTGCTGGAATAGGAGATATATTAGTAAATATCGCCAAATGTTGCAAACCTGTAAAAGGAGATGAAATTGCTGGCTTTATCACGAAAGGTCAAGGAATAACTGTTCATAAGAAAAATTGCCCTAATATTACTGATAAAACAGAAAGAATGATCGAAGTAAAATGGAATTATCAAAATGAATCAACTTACTTAACGGATTTATTCATTGAAACAGATAATAATAAAAGCTATTTATCTGATATTATTGCAACATTTACAAAGCGAAATATTCATATTGATTCATTTAAAACAAAGGAATATGCTAATAATTATATCTATGAAATAACAGCAAAAGTTAAAAATAAAGAAGAAATAGAAAAGATTTTATTAGATTTAGAAATATTATCTTTTGTGATCAAAGTAAATAGGAGTAAATAATGAAGGTATTAGTACAAAGAAGTAAAAATAGTAATGTAGAAGTAGATGGAAAAGTAATAAATTCTATTAATAAAGGATTAGTATTATTAGTGGGATTTACTATAAACGATACAATAAAAGATCTTGAAAAAATGGCACAAAAAGTTGTAAATTTAAGAATTTTTGATGATGAAAAAGGCGTTATGAATAAATCAATTTTAGAAGTTGGAGGAGAAATACTTTCTATTAGTCAATTTACTTTATATGCTAATACTAAAAAGGGAAATAGACCTTCTTATATAGAAGCTTTAAATGGCAAGGAAGCCATTATCCTTTATGAGAAATTTAATGAAGAATTAAACAAATATATTCCAACCAAATCAGGAATTTTTGGTGCTGACATGCTAGTAAATATTACAAATGATGGTCCAATAACCATTATGTTAGAAAGTAGATAATTATGAATTTAGAAGAAACAAAAACAATATTAGAAACATATGGAATGAAACTAGAAGAAAAGGATTATTTCGTAAATCTAAGTATGCATTTAGCTAATAGCTACTATAACTTTTTTAATGATCAAAAAATTGATGAATTATATCAAGAGGGAATGTCTTTAGATAAGACTAAATTAAAGATTTATTCTTTCTTTCCAATTGAGAAAGACAGGCATTATTTAAGGCAAAATGAAATAATAAAATTAAAATTAGAAGAGAATTCTTATATCGTATGTGATTCTACTGGACAAGTTCATGAATTTATAATTCAGGAAAAAAGAATGAGAATCCAAAATTTAAATATTTTAGAAGCTTTATATATTGCTAATCAATATCATGTTATCAAAAAAAATCAAATAATAATTCAAACAATAGAAAAATTAGAACTATTATCAGCTATATATCATTTTGCTTTTCTCTTATTAAATTTAAATCAAGGATATAGTATGGATATTGTAAGAACAGGAATGTTTCATAATGCTTACTTTCATTTAATCCATTTATGTGAACATCTAAAAAAAGCGAAAGATTTGTATTTAAGCTTAGAATTAGAAAACGTAAGAAAATAATGAATATAGAAAAAATAACAGAAGAGCTATTAAACTATGGTCAAAAATTAGAACAAAAAGAATATTTCCTAGTTTTAGCCCATAAATTAGCAACTAGTTACTATAAGTACTTTAATAAAACGCAAATTATGAAAGTGGTAAGAGAAAAAAATTATATTTCCGCTGTCTTATCTTTAGCAAACATTCCCAATTTAGATTATAAAAGTGCATATTATTTAAATTATCAAGAATATTTTACACTTTATATTAATTCTTCTTCTTATGTAACATTTAACTTAAAAGGAATGGTAAAAAAAATAGTACTTGATCATGAACTTCAACAAATACCTCTCATAACTTTAGAAGAAGCTTTAGAACTCCTAAAAATGAATAAATTAGAAATTAAACAAGAAGATATTAAGTCTTTAAATGAGACACAATATTTAAAATCACTAATATACTCTTATGCTTTAGAATTATTAAAAACAAACTATAAAGATAAAGAATATTTAACAAGAGCAGGTATGTTTCAAAATGCTTATCATAATTTAATAACTTTCAAAAATAGACCATTTTTATCATCAATAACATCTCCAACTAGAAATTAGTTCTTTACAAATTAATTAATTTCTGCTACAATTATTCTTACACCTAAAAAAGTGTATAGAAATGGAGAATTTATGAAACAAGAAAAAAATAAAAACAGCATAGAAGATTTACTATTATTTTATAATAAGTATTTAAATGTAGGAATTGGTGAAGGCTTTCTTTTAGAATTAGTTAAAAAATGTGCAACAACCCATCAATTACAAGAAATATCAGCAAAGGATACATCAATTATATTTAATCAATTAGAATTAGAATTTTTAGCTTTCCATCATTTCAAATCTATAGAATTAGCCAAAGACTATACAATTATAATTGATTCCATGGGACATATTACGAATTTTTTATTTAAACCAGGTTTTGACTTAGCAGAAAAAGAGGAACTAAAAAAATATATAAATAATAGCATTTTTAATTTTTTAGAAAGCATTCCTGTAAGTGATGAGCAAATAGCTTCAAAAGAAGAAGTTCAAAATATGATTTTACAAAATATTTTTGTATCTAAAATTAGTAAAGCAACTTATGAACAAATCAAAATAAGAGATGGATTGCTTGCCTCTACTCGTTTTATGAATAAAAATAGTGAAATTATCAATTACGAAGATCAATTGACTAGTGAATTAAATTTTGAAGAGCTTTTTGCTAATAAATTAATTTTTTCAAGATCTCTTCGTTAAAAGAACTTGACAGCAAAAACAAAATATAATAAAATGAAATACATAGAATATTTTTCTAAAGAAAGACCGAGTACAATTAATATTTACTTCTAAGAGAGGACTAGATGCTGAGAATGTCCAAGTAAAATAATTAGAAAGACAGCTTTCATATATTTAGAAAACGCATAAAATGCGATAAAAAATGAAGAGTACTTAGTAAAATAAGGTGGCACCGCGGAAATGATCCGTCCTTATGTTACTAAGTTTTTTTATTTAAGGAGGAGAAGAAAATGATAACAAAACCAAAAGGTACCTATGATATTTATGGCAAAAATGCTAAATATTACAACTATATTAATGGAGTATTCTCATCTATATGTGAATATTACAACTATGAATATATAAGAACACCCATTTTTGAAGAAAGCGAATTATTTCACAGAGGTGTAGGAGAAACGACAGATATTGTTTCAAAAGAAACTTATGACTTCAAAGATCGAGGAGAGAGAAATTTAACACTTAGACCTGAAGGAACTGCTGGAGTAGTAAGAAGTTATATTGAAAACAAAATGTATGGAGAAGCAAATCAACCAATTAAACTTTACTATAGTGGTACAATGTACCGTTATGAAAGACCTCAAGCAGGAAGATACAGAGAATTATCCCAAATAGGTGTAGAAGTATTGGGAAGTAACTCAGAAATTATGGATGCTGAGGTAATATCACTTGCTTATCGTACATTAGAAGAAATGGGAATAGATAATATTACAGCTAAAATTAATACTTTAGGTGATAATGAATCTCGTGAAAATTATCGAAACGCTCTTATAAATTATTTAAAACCACATTTAAATGAGTTATGTGAAGATTGTCAAAAAAGATTTTTAACAAATCCATTAAGAATATTAGATTGCAAAGTAGATAAAGATAGTGAAATTTTAAAAAATGCTCCATCAATCATGGAATATTTAAATGAAGAAAGTAAAACTAGATTTGATAAAGTTTTACAATATTTGGATTATTTAGATATTGATTATGAAATAGATTCAAATATTGTAAGAGGACTAGATTATTATAATCACACTGTTTTTGAATTAGTAGCAGACTTAGATGGGCTAGGAAATGCTAGTACATTATGTGGAGGAGGTCGCTACAATAATTTAATAACAAATCTAGGTGGACCTGATACTCCAGGAATCGGCTTTGCCTGTGGAGTGGATCGCTTAATGATTGTGCTACAAGAATTAAATAAAGAAAAAGAAATAGAAAGTTCTTTAGATGTTTATGTTCTAGCTGTAAGTGAAGAAGAAAAAATCACAGCTTTAAAATTAGTACAAGATTTACGTTGGAGCGAAATTAAAACAGAAATGGATACTTTAAATAGAGGATTAAAAGCTCAATTTAAGCAAGCAGATCGTCTAAATGCGAGATTGCTAGTAATTCTTAATAATGAAGATTTACAAAGAGGAATTATTACTGTAAAAGATAATTTAACAAAAGAAGAAGTTAAAATAGATGAAAGTGAAATATTAGATTATATTATTAGTAATTTATAGGAGGAAATATGGAAAACATTTATAGAAACCACTACTGTGGTGAAATTACCAAAGAGAATGTTGGACAAGAAATTAAAATAGCAGGTTGGATCAATTCTATAAGAAATTTAGGGAGTCTTGCTTTCTTAACAATACGTGATGAAACAGGAATTGTCCAAGTAATTAGTGAAGATATTGAAAAAATTAAAAATTTAACTAGAGAATCTACTGTTACAATTACAGGTACAGTTGCTTTAAGAGAAAAAGATATTAATCCAAACATGAAAACTGGGGAAATTGAAATTCTACTAAAAGAAATTACTATTTTAGGAAAATGTGCAAACATTTTACCCTTTGAAATAAATAGAAGTAAAGAAGCAAGTGAAGAAACAAGACTAAAATATCGTTACTTAGATTTAAGAAATCCTCTAGTACATGATAAAATTTTATTCCGTACCAAAGTAATTGATGAAATTCGTTCAATTATGAAAAAAATGAACTTTACAGAAATTACAACACCAATTATTACTGCATCTAGTCCAGAAGGAGCAAGGGACTTTGTAATTCCTTCACGAAACTATAAAGGAAAATTTTACGCTTTACCTCAAGCCCCTCAAATATATAAACAACTATTAATGGTATCTGGTTTCAATCGTTATTTTCAAATAGCTCCATGTTTTCGTGATGAAGATTGTCGAGCTGATCGAACCCTAGAATTTTATCAATTAGACTTTGAAATGAGTTTTGCAACTGAGGAAGATGTATATCAAGTAGGAGAAACAATTTTTTATGAATTATTCTCAAAATTTAGCCACAAAAAAGTCTCAGCCCGACCATTTAGGCGAATTTCTTACAAAGAAGCTATATCAAAATATGGAAGTGATAAACCTGATTTAAGAAATCCTTTAATAATCGAAGATATTACAGAAATTTTTAAAGATACGGATTTTAATGGATTTAAAGATAAAAAAATAAAGGCAATTAAAGTAAAGGAAATAGAAAAACCAAATTCATGGTATAAAAAATTAGAAGAATATATAAAAGAAAAAGGAGCAGAAGGACTTGCTTATGTAAAAATAGAAGAAGATTTAAATCTTAAATCAACAATTACAAAGTTTTTAAGTCCTAAAGAAATCGCATCTTTAAAAGAAGCACTAAAATTAGAAGCAGGAAACGTTTTATTTATTATTGCAGGAAATAAAGATATTGATAAATATAGTGGTATTTTAAGAACAAAACTAGGAGAAGAATTAGATTTAATCAATAAAGATGTTTTTGAATTTTGTATTATAAATGATTTCCCAATGTATGAATGGAATTTAGAAGAAAATAAATGGGATTTTGGTCATAATCCATTTAGTATGCCTAAAGGAGGTTTAGATGCTTTACAAAATATAGACCCTGAAAATATAGTAGCCAATCAATATGATTTTGTTTGCAATGGATATGAAATGGCTAGTGGAGCAGTAAGAAATCATGATATTGAAATTATGAAAAAGGCTTTTGAAATAGCAGGATATGATGAAGAAACGATTAAAAATAAGTTCCGTTCATTGTATACAGCTTTTAGATTTGGAGCACCACCTCACGCTGGAATGGCTCCAGGAATTGATCGTATGATCATGTTATTAACTGAAGAAGAAAATTTAAGAGAAGTTCAAGTATTCCCACCAAATGTAAGTGGAATGGATTTACTGATGGGAAGTCCAAATACTTTAGAAGAACATCAATTAGAAGAATTACATATAAAAATAAAAGATTAAGGAGAATCAAAATGGATTTAAGAGATTTATGGAAAGATATCGAAACTCATATAGATAAAAAAATAAAGTTAGAAGGATGGATTAGAAACCACCGTGATCAAAAAACTTTTGGCTTTATTGATTTTTCTGACGGTACATGCTTTAAGCATTTACAAGTTGTATATGATAAAGATATAGAAAACTTTGACGAAATAAAAAAATTATCAATTGGAAGTGCCATTGAAATAGAAGGGACAATTACTCCCTCAAGTGGTACTCAAGCCTATGAAATGCAAGCTTCTAAAATCACTCTTTTAGGACCTTGTTCAGAAGATTATCCCATTCAACCCAAAAGACACACTAGAGAATTTTTAAGAGAAGTAGCTTATTTAAGACCAAGGACTAACCTTTTTGGAGCCGTATTTAGAGTAAGAAGTATAGCCGCTTATGCGATTCATAAATACTTCCAAGAAAGGGGATATGTATATTTTCATGCACCTTTAATTACAGCAAGTGATTGTGAAGGCGCAGGAGAAATGTTTCAAGTTACAACACTACTAATTGAAAAATTAAATGGTAAAGTAGACTACAGTAAAGACTTTTTTGGCAAGATGACTAATTTAACAGTAAGTGGTCAATTAGAAGCTGAAACTTTCGCTATGGCCTATAAAAAAACTTACACTTTTGGTCCAACATTTCGTGCTGAAAATTCTAATACCAAAACTCACGCTTCAGAATTTTGGATGATTGAACCTGAAATTGCTTTTTGTGATTTAGAAGAGGATATGGATATCATGGAAGACATGCTAAAATATATTGTAAAATATGTTTTAGAAAACGCTTCTGAAGAAATTGCTTTTTTCGATCAATATACGGAAAAAGGCTTAAAAGAAAAATTAGAAAAATTAGTAAATAGCAAATTTACACGTATCGATCATGAAGAAGTAATTAAAATTTTAAAAAATGCTGATATAAAATGGGAATTTGAGCCAAAATTTGGTGAAGATATTGCCAAAGAACATGAAAAATATATAACTGAATATTTTGGTGGACCTATATTTATTAAAAATTGGCCCAAAGATATTAAAGCCTTTTATATGAAATTAAATAGTGATGGAAAAACAGTAGCTGCTGTAGATCTTGAAGTACCAGGAGCAGGAGAACTAATGGGTGGCAGCCAAAGAGAAGAAGATTATGATAAATTGATTAATAGAATGCAAGAATTAAAAATTGATTCTTCTTCCATGGATTGGTATTTAAATTTAAGAAAATATGGAGGTTGCGTTCATTCAGGATTTGGAATGGGATTTGAAAGATTACTAATCTACTTAACAGGAGTAGATAATATTAGGGATGTAATTCCATATCCAAGAACACCAAAAAACTGTGATTTTTAAGGAGGTCTCATGAATAAAATTATAGCGATTGTTGGAATGTGTGGTTCAGGTAAATCAGTAGCATGTGATTTACTGGAAAAAAAAGATTATAAAAAGGTTTATTTTGGAGGAGTTACACTTTCTAAACTAGAAGAAGAGGGCTTAGAAGATACCCCAGAAAATGAAAAGTATATGCGTGAAAAATTAAGAAGTACCTTAGGAATGGGAGCTTATGCCCTTGTTTTACTTCCAGAAATTATGAATCTCGTTCAAACTCATAATGTTGTTTTAGATGGATTATACTCTTGGGAAGAATTAAAAATTTTAAAAGAAAAATTTGGTAATCAATTAAAAACTATTGCCATTATAGTAGACAAAAAAATACGATATGAAAGATTAAATATAAGACCAATAAGAGCTTTATCGGCTGAGCAAGCAGAAAAAAGAGACATTTCTGAAATAGAAAATATTGCCAAAGCGGGTCCAATAGCCTATGCAGACTACTACATAGATAATAATAAAACAATTAAAGATTTTGAAACAAGATTAGATTATATTTTAAAAAAGATAGAAAGGAATCAAAATGAGTAAATTTACAAAAGAAATGGTGAATGATTATGCTTTAAAATTATTAATTGGTTTAACAGAAGAAGAAAATCAAATGGTATTAGATGAATTTGAAGCAATTGATCAAAACATAGATTTAATAAACAAAATACCCAACATTGAACAAGTTGAGCCAATGACTCACGCTTTAGATGATTTTGTATGTGTTCTAAGAGAAGATATATATACTCCAACAATTCCTATTGAAGATGCACTAAGAAATGCAGGAGCTGTAGATGGAAGAGAAATTGAAGTCCCAAAGGTGGTGGAATCTCATGATGAATAAAAGTATCAAAGAACTACATGATCTACTAATAAATAATCAAGTAACCAGTGAAGAGTTAATTAAAGAGTCAATAAATAAATCACATGAAATAGAAGAAAAATATAATGCTTTTGTAACAATATTAAATGATGCCCAACCAAAACCAGTAACAAATTCACTAATATCTGGTATTCCCTTTGGTGTAAAAGACAATTATTCTACAAAAGATATATTATCTACAGGTTCTTCTAACACTTTAAAAAATTATATTCCTTTTTATACTGCAACAGTTGTTCAAAAATTACTTGATGCTGGAGCAATTATAGTCAATAAAACTGCCTTGGATGAATTTGGAATGGGTGGAACAGGAACTACTTGCCATACAGGAGCAGTATTAAATCCTTGGGATAAAACGAGAATGTGTGCAGGATCATCAGCTGGTTCTGCATGTGCAGTTGCCAAAGGAGTATATCCTTTTGCTTTAGGAAGCGACACAGGGGATTCTATCCGAAAACCAGCTGCCTATTGTGGAATTGTTGGTTATAAGCCAACTTATGGCATGTTATCCCGCTATGGTTTATTTCCATTTGCAAGTAGCCTAGATCATTGTGGAGTCCTAACTAGAAGTGTCGAAGATGCAGCAATAGTAACAGACCTTATGAAAGGAATAGATAAGCATGATATGACAACTTGGGATTCTAGTGATATTCATTTGCAAGCTTCTTTAACAGGAAATATTAAAGGAAAAAAATTATTTTACATTAAAGAAATTTGTGATATCAATAATTATTCTAATCCTTCTAATGAACTAAAAAGTCATTTAAAGAACTTTTTTGAAACGTTAGAATTATTAAAAGAAGAAGGAGCAAAAGTAGAAGAAGTAAGTATAGATCAATCCCTTTTAAACGCAATTGCTAGTACATATGTTGTTATTTCTTGTGCCGAAGCAACAAGTAATATGTCCAATTTAACTGGAATTGTTTTTGGTCCAAGAAGTAACAATAAAAATGTATTTGAAATGATGAAAGAACACCGTACTAATGGCTTTTCTCCCTTAATTAAAAGAAGGTTTATAATTGGTTCGTATGTTTTACAAAAAGAAAATCAAGAACGATATTTTAAAAATGCCCAACGTGTCAGAAGACTAATTGTAGATAAAATGAAAGAATTATTTAAAGAATATGACTGTTTAATCTTACCAGTATCATCTGGTCCAGCTAAAAAATTAAATGAGGATAAAGATGTAATTGATGCATCTACTTGTGTTATAGAAGAGCATTTGCAGATAGGAAACTTTGGAGGTTTTCCTTCTATTACAATTCCCAATGGATTTATCAATAATTTACCAGTAGGAATTAACATGACTGGTAATTGCTATGATGATGCAAACATATTAAATATTGCTTATACTTTAGAAGGAAAAATGCCTTATAAAAATCAAATAGCAAAGGAGATGCAGAAATGAAAAAACAAATAGCTTCAATTGGTCTAGAAATGCACTGTGAATTAAAAAGTAACTCTAAAGTTTTTTCTGAAGCTCAAAATACTTATAGTGAAACGCCAAATTCTAGCATTGCTCCACTTGATATGGGATTTCCTGGTACACTTCCAGTTGTCAATAAAAAATGTGTTGAAGATGCCTTGAAAATAAGTATAGCCTTAAACTGTAAACAACCAGAATATATGTATTTTGATCGTAAAAACTATTATTATCCCGATCTTCCTAAAGGCTATCAAATAACTCAAATGGAAAACCCTGTAGGAATAAATGGAGAAATACAAATAGAAGTAAAAGATAAATTAATACCTGTTTATATTCATGATATTCACTTAGAAGAAGACTCAGCTAGCTTAGATCACTTCTTTGACACATCTAATATTGATTATAACCGATCTGGAGTACCACTACTAGAATTAGTAACAACCCCTTGTTTTCATAATTCTGATGAGGCGATATCCTTTTTAGAAAATATAATTAGAATATATCGATATTTAGATGTATCAGAAGCAGATACTAAAAAAGGACAAATAAGATGTGATGTAAATGTTTCTATAGCAGATGAAGATAGCTTAGAATTAGGGACAAAAGTAGAAGTTAAAAACGTAAATTCTCTAAGTGGAGTTCGCGACACAATTAATTATGAAATTATAAGACAAACTAAATTAAAAGAAGCAGGAAAATATCATGAAGTAGAGCAAGAAACAAGAAGATGGGATGAAGAGCTTAAACGTACAATCCGTATGCGAAATAAAGCTGATGCAATTGATTATAAGTATTTTGTAGAACCTAATATTCCTAAATATAAAATTAGTAATGATTGGTTAGAAAAAATAAAATTAAGTATTCCTAAATTACCTTTAGAAAGAAAATTAGATTATATGAATCAATATGGACTAAATAGTTATGATGCCGAAATACTAATAAAAGAAAAAGATATAGCAGATTATTTTGAAGAATGCTTAAAAATAAATATTGATGCTAAAAGTGCATCTAACTGGATTACTACTCAAATTTTAGGATATTTAAATAAAACAAACCAGAATATAAAAGATATATATTTAACTCCTGAGAGATTAAAAGACTTAATAAATGAAATAGAAAAAGAAACAATTAGTTCTAAACAAGCAAAAGAAATATTTGAAAAAGTATTAGAAGAGAAAAAAGATATTAAAGCATTTCTAAATAAAGAGAATGCTCAAATAAATAATAAAGAAGAAATAGAAAAAATAATAGAGGAAATTCTTTCAAATAATCCCAATCAAATAGAGGAATATAAAAACGGTAAGACCAATTTATTTGATTATTTTGTAGGTCAAGTAATGAAAAATACTAAAGGAAAAGTAAATCCCGTGTTAACGAAAGAAATATTAACAGAAAAATTAAAATAGGTGAAATTTTACATTTCATCTTTTTTCGTATATAATATAATTGGGAAGTGAATCGTATGTCAAAAAAGAATATTATTTGGATAATTATCATTGCTGTTCTATTTATTGGAGCTTCTATTTTCATTTATTTTCTAGCAAAAGAAGATGAGGAGTTGAGTATATCTGGAAAGGTATTAATAAGTAGGGATGGATACATTATGATTGAAAGTAATAATGTTGATTATATCATAAATAATATTTCTAATATCTATGAAGTAGGAGATAAAATAACCGTTACTTACAAAAAAAGCGGCCTAAAAGATACTACAAATCCTAAAGAAATTTCAGCCATAAAAGATACTTTAATAAATAAAAAAGAAACAGATCCAAAATTAGAAGAAAATACTAACACTTCAAATACATCAGAAAATATTATAAACAACCAGCAAAAAAACAATACCAATTTAAATGAAACAAATAAAAATAATACCACACACAATACTATAACTAATCATAATAATTCTAATATTCCAAATAACAATAATACAAATAATAATAAAACGCCATCTAACAACAATTCTAATAATAATGTAAATACCAAATCTGCTGATGAAGCCGTATTAGAATATGTAAATACTATTCAAAATGATGCAAATAAAGAAATAACAGACACTTTAAAAAGTGGTTTTATCACGGTTATAGACTTTCTATTCTATGATGCCAAAATAGCAGGTCATTCTTTTAATGAACTAACTGCTAAAGCTAAATTAGAAGTCTTAGCGGCAGCTTTATGGATAGATGATAAAATAGATAATGTTTTTCCTGGATATAAAGAAACGATTAGCAATAAAACCAATAAAATATATACCAGTGTTAAAAATTTAATTATAAGTACTTATTTAGATATCACAACTAACATTTGTGAAGCAAATAATAATTTATGTACTCAAGCGAAAGAAGACTTTCAAAGTTTAAAGAAAAGTTTTGGCTTTACTTGGGATTTTATCAAAAGCTTAGCAAGTCAAGGTTTAGATAAACTTAAAAATTGGTATGAAATCTGGAGCGGAAAATAAAATAGAAAACAGTAGTCATAATTTGAATCCTGTTTTTTTGAGAATAAATAAAATATTTAAAACACCTTTTTTTTTATAGTTAAACATGCTATAATTACATATAGTAGGGTAGGGATAGTATGATATTTGGCAAGATTTTATATATTAGTGATAATATTGCCCATGTAGAAAACTTGAGCAAAGACACAATAACAGCAGATTTGATGAACATTCATGTAGTTTTTGAAGATAAAGAGCAACGCATATTAGGAGAAGTAATAGAATTAAATAATGAAGAAATAAAAATTCGCTTTCTAGGAGAATATGTAGGAAATAAATATATTAATGGTGTTATTAGAAAACCATTATTATCAAGTTCTTTGCGAATTATTAATAGTGATGAGCTCTTGGAATTAGTAGGTACATTAAGTAATAAAAGCTTTACATTAGGTTCTAGTGCCACTTATAAAGGCTTTCAAATATGTCCTAATATTAATGATCTATTTTCCAATCATCTAGCTATATTTGGTAATAGTGGATCAGGAAAATCATGTGGAGTATCAAGAATTATCCAAAATATATTCAAGAATCCTAAAACTGTTACATATAATGCTAATATGTTCTTTTTTGATGCTTATGGAGAATATAAAAATGCTTTTAGCTCACTAAATAAAATCAATCCTCATTATAATTATAAATTTATTACAACTAATCCAACTGAACCAACTGATTATTTATTAAAAATTCCTGTAAATTTACTTACATTAGATGATATAGCTTTATTATTACAAGCGAATACTCATTCTCAATTACCTATTCTTGATAGAAGTATTAAATATGCTAAAATATTTTCTAGTAACTCTGAAGAAGTAATAAAATATAAAAATCATCTAATTGCAAAAGCTTTAATTGCCATTTTATTTAGCAATTCTACAACTAGTTACAAAAAAAATGAAATATTCAAAGTAATAGAAGTGTGCCACACCAAAGAATTTAATTTTGATTCCGTCATACCAGGACTAGGATATACTAGAAGTTTTAGTGAATGTTTTGAAATTGATTCTAATGGTAATTTTGGTGAATCTGTTTTAATTACCGAATATATATTAAAACATATTGATGAATCTATTACAGAGATGCCAGTTCCAAGTAATGCTTTTTATACCTTAAAAGATTTAGCCAATGCTTTGGAATTTACTTTAATTAGTGAAGGATTTCAAGGAAATCAAATGATGTATAATGAAGCCATGATTCTACAAGTAAGACTTAATACAATTATTGGTGGAAAAGTAAATAACTATTTTGATGGTTCTAAATATACTAGTACCAAAGAATTTGTTGCAGAGTTATGCAAAAAAGAAAATACGAGAGCTCAGATTGTCAACATCAATTTAGAAGATATTGATGATGCTTATGCGAAAGTAATTGTTAAAATAATTTCCAAGATATTATTTGATTATGCAAAAGGGTTACAAAAAAGAGCAAGTATTCCTTTTCACTTATTTTTGGAAGAAGCTCACCGCTATATTCAACAAGATACAGATACATTTTTACTTGGATATAATATCTTTGACCGTATTGCTAAAGAAGGACGTAAATATGGCGTAATTCTTGATATTATTTCTCAAAGACCTGTTGAAATAAGTGATACCGTTATTGCCCAATGCTCCAACTTTTTGATATTCAAAATGACACATCCCAAAGATATAAAATATATTGAAGAGATGTTGCCTAATATCAGTAGTGATGTTATTGAAAAAATGAAAGTATTACAACCAGGAAATTGTGTTGCTTTCGGTAGTGCTTTTAAAATTCCTATGATTTGTAAATTGGAAATGCCAGATCCAATGCCATATTCAACAAATTGCAATGTATCTGCATGTTGGGAAGAAGTTCCATCAAATTCTGCAACTATTGCTCCAGAGCCTATCTCTAATAATTACAAAACAGAAGGGATTTCTACTAATGATTTAGAAAATAAAATTTCTTCATCTCCACAAGAAGGTTTTAATAATTCATCAAATAATGAAGATTTTGAGCCAATGTCTGGAATGGGCGATATATCTAAATTTGGCTAGAATATTTTCTAGCTTTTTTATGTAAAAATATGTCTAAGTACTTGTATAAAAATTATAATATATGTTATAATAAAAATGCCTAGAGGATATAGTTTATCTGTAGCATAAAACCGACTATGTGATATTATTGGGAGAATAATTACATGTGGAGTTGAAGACTGGTCTTTGATTAGCCAGGATCCAGAAGCATGTATGTTTCTTACCACCTCGCGAGAGCGGGTTTTTTATCACCAGATAGACTTTCCATCTAGGTTTTTATTTGATATAATTTTTGTGGTGATATATATGTTTGATAGATTAATCCCCTTAATAGGAGAAGAAAACCTAAAAAAAATTAAAAATACAAATATATTATTAATAGGAATAGGTGGAGTAGGGGGTTTTACTCTTGAAGCTCTTGTTAGGAGTGGCTTTCAAAATATTACTATAATTGATGGTGATACCATTGATGAATCCAACTTAAATAGACAAATAATTACAAATAATAAGAACATTGGAAATTTAAAAGGAGAAGAAGCTTCAAAAAGATATTTATCGATCAATTGTAATTTAAATTTAAAAATTTTAAATATTTTTTTAACAAAGGAAAATTTTAGCAAATATATAAACGAAAAATATGACTATATTATTGATGCTTGTGATAGCTTAAACATTAAAGTAGAATTAATAAAATATGCCCAAAAAAACTCTATTAAAATAATTACAGCATTAGGAACTGGAAAAAAAGTAAATCCTCAATATTTAGAAATAACTACTTTAGATAAAACAAAAAATGATCCTCTAGCTAGAAAAATACGCAATCTAGTTAGAAAAGAAAACTTAAATTTAAAAGTTCCAGTTGTATTTAGTAACGAAAGTCCGCTTAATACTAAAAATACAATCGGTTCTTGTATATTTGTCCCAGCTGTTGCAGGAATTTATTTAGCCAATTATGTTTTTTTAGACATTATAAAACCTCAAGAATAATTTTGAGGTTTTAATTTATGCTTTTTTAATTAAAAAATCTACTAATATTTCAGGATCTTTATGATTAATAGCAATATCATAAATAATATTAATAATAGGCATTTTTATTTTTCTATTCTTAGTTAAATCTTTAATAGACAAAAGAGTATAATAACCTTCCGTTGTGTTATGTTTTAAGTATTCATCAATTTCAGCTGTTTCTTTTCTTTCACCTAATAACCTACCATAACGATAATTTCTACTTTTAGGACTACTTGCAGTAAGCATTAAATCACCAATACCTGCAAAAGACATGATCGTTTTAGGATTACACTCCATTTTTACTAGCAATTCTTTTATATCATGCATAGATTCTGTAATTAAAAATGCTCTCGTTGATTCACTAAACCCCAGTCCATCAAGAATTCCAGAAGCAATAGCAATAACATTTTTAACACTTCCACAAAGTTGAGTACCATATAAATCTCTGTTTTCTCTTAGTTTAAGTCTTTCATTATCAAAAGCTAAACTAGTAAATTGAAAAGCTTTATTAGTAGTTACAGCTGCAGATAAAGCAACTGGATCTTGATTAATTAAATCAATAGCAAAAGTAGGTCCAGAAATAACGGCAATATGTTTTGCTTTAAGTTCATTTCTAACAATATCTGAAAGGAAAGAAAAAGTATTATTTTCAATCCCTTTACTAGCTATACAAATGGGAGTTAAAACATTAAAATATTTTTTCATCTGATTGCATATAGTTCTAATATATTTAGCAGATGTTGCTAAAACCACAAAATCAGCACTTTCTAAAGCTTCTTTTAAGTCAGATGTAATTTCTATTGCATCAGGTATAAAAGCATCTGTAATAGGCTTTAAATTATGTTTTTCTAAAAAATGCTTTTCTAAATCTTGATTTTCTGTCCACATTTTTATATGATGACCATTGCTAACAATATCTAAGCTTAAAGCGATTCCATAAATACCTGTTCCAATAACACTAACTTTCATTTAATATCCCTCATTTCATCATATACTCTATTTAAATTCATTTCATATTTATTATTCTTTTTAATGTAGTATTTTTTATTTTTTAATTTATCAGGCATATATTCTTGAACCACATAATCATTTTTAAAATTATGAGGATAAATATAATCTGGAGATCCTTCAATAATATGTTTAGGAATTTCACCCGCTAAACCTTTATTAATATCATTAATTGCCGCATCAATAGCCAAATAAGTACTATTACTTTTAGGAGATAATGCCATTTCAGCAACAATTTGCCCTAAAGGAATTCGTGCCTCAGGTAACCCAACTAACTCAGCAGCATGAATAGCAGCCATTACTTTAGGTCCAATCGCTGGATTAGCAAGTCCAATATCTTCATAAGCAATGACGCTCATTCTCCTATAAATACTATCTAAATCTCCCGCAACAATAAGTCTTGCTAGATAATGTAAAGCAGCATCAACATCACTCCCTCGAATAGATTTTTGAAAAGCACTCAATACTTGATAATGACCATCTTCATCTTTATCATGAAAAAAAACAGGCTTACTATTAATTTTTTTTATTTCATCAATGGTAATAGTATGATCTTTAACAGCATAATATGTAACTTCTAAAGTATTTAAAGCAAAACGAAAATCACCAGAAGAAAGCATAGCAATATATTTTAAAGCATCACAATCAATATTAATATCTGGTAAATATTCTTTAGCTCTATTTAATCCTTCTACAATATCTTCTAAACTTAATTCTTTTAATTCAAAAATTTGACATCTACTTCTTATAGCGGGATTAATTTTATGATAGGGGTTTGAAGTAGTAAGACCAATTAAAATAATTAACCCAGATTCAATATGAGGAAGCAAAATATCTTGTTTATCTTTATTCATTCTATGAATTTCATCTATAACCAAAATCATTTCCCCATACATTTTAGCCTCTTCAATAGCAATATCAAAATCTGCCTTATTATTAGTAGTAGCATTTAAAAATTTTGAACGAATATGCAACTCATTAATCAAAGCATTAGCGATACTAGTCTTACCAATTCCAGGCTTGCCATATAAGATCATAGAAAATATTTTACCATTTGAAACCAAATTTGTTAAAATTTTTCCTTCACCAACCAAATGTTTTTGACCAATAATTTCTTTTAATGTTTTAGGTCTAATTTTATTTGCAAGTAATTCCATACTATATCCTTTCTTTTTAATATTATATCATATTTTAAAAAAGAAACATATCTTTTCAACTACATACAGTATATAATACATTTGTACGCATGTCAAGAATTTTAAATTTATGTTATAATATAATTGGTGATAGAATGAAAAAAGAAGAATTAGAAGATATTTTCTCTTACAATCCCGAATTAGAAAAATACATAACTGAATATTTAAATTCTGAATATAACACAAGTAAAAATACCAGAGAATCATACACAACTGATCTTTATCTTCTAGCCAAATATTATCCTAAAAAGAATCTTAAACACTTAAAAAAAGAAAATATCCAAGAATATTTAAGAAACCAAAATAAATCTAGTAAAACAAAGGCAAGATATCTAACAACTATTAACAATTTCTACAAGTACTTAATAAACAATAATATTATAAAAGAAAATCCTTGTGAAGGAATAAAAATGCCTAAAATTGAAAAAAAACTTCCTGAATATTTAACAATAGAAGAAGTAGATAATTTATTAGATATTAGAACTAGTACTGCCTATGATCAAAGAAATAAAGCTATGCTAGAAGTATTATATGCAACAGGAATGAGAATAAGTGAATTATGTAATTTAACTACGAGTAATCTCTTCTTAGAAGATAAATTAATTAAAGTAATGGGGAAGGGAAGCAAAGAAAGATTAATACCAATAAATGACATAGCCATTGATTTTTTAAATAATTACTTGAAATTTGGAAGAAATGAATTATTAGGAACAACTTCTTGTGAATATGTATTTATAAGTTCTAGACACACCAAAATAACCAGACAAGCATTTTTCAAATATATAAAAAAAATATGTCAAGAAAAGGGAATTAACAAGAAAATAAGTCCTCATATCCTTAGACATTCTTTTGCAACACACTTATTAAGTAATGGAGCTGATTTAAGAATTGTCCAAGAATTACTAGGACATAGCGATATTTCAACAACTCAAATCTATACCCATTTATCTAATGAAAAAATAGAAAAAGAATATGATAAACATCCATTTATGCATGAAAAAAGCCACTATTAATAATATATCGTGGCTTTTTATATTTAGCGAGCTTCTCTATTAGCTTTAGAACTTCTTTCGCTTTTTTCATTTCTAGAATTTCTAGATTCACTTCTAGAGTTTCTACAATTCTTATTATTTTTAGAGTTCTTATTTTCTCTATTATTTTTCATTCTCTTTACCTCCCACTATTATTATGAGTTAAATTACATGAAACATTCATATAATTTATTGGTGATTATATGGAAATTATTGGTGCTTTACTAGTTTCTACCATTGCAGGGTTATCTACAATATTAGGTTCGTTTGTTATCTTCTTTAAATTTAAAGAAAAAAATATTAATAAATTTATAACAACATCTTTAGCTTTTTCCCTTGCCATCATGATTGGGATTAGTATTACTGATTTAATTCCAGAATCAACATATATTCTCTTAAAAAATTATGGAATAGGAAAGGGAATTATTTTTTCTCTAATTGCTTTTGTTTTAGGAATCATTCTCATAAAATACTTAAATAAATTGATAAATAATACTAAACAATCAAATGATTTATATAAACTAGGAATATTAAATATGTTAGCCTTAGTATTACATAATTTTCCTGAGGGAATTGCAACATTTATGACATCATACAAAGATATAGGAATCGGATTCAAATTAGCAATTGCTATTGCCTTTCATAATATACCAGAAGGAATATCAATAGCCGTTCCTATCTATTATGCAACAAAATCTAAAAAAAATGCAATCTTTAAAACATTCTTATCGGGAATTGCTGAACCAATCGGAGCCTTAATAGCATATATCTTTTTATGCAAATATATAACTGATAGTTTAATTAGCATCATTCTTCTTTTAGTAGGTGGTATTATGATTACTCTAGCAATTGAAGTAATATTACCAAAAGCAAAGAAATATAATCTTAAAAAATACTTATATTTTGGATTAATAATAGGAAGTATTCTAATATTATTTAATTACTTAATTTTTTGACTTTGTAATCAAATCATAAACGATTGGAATAAGTATAACTGTCGCAAAAAATTCATAAATAATTATAGTTTTATCATAAAAAAAGTCGTTGTAAATTACTATAAATACATAGCAAAAACTTACCGAAAATATAATAGATATATAAATCATTTTTTTAATACTATATATTTGTTTATTTTGAATATATTTAGATAATTTTATTAAAAATATTTTTAACATTCTGGCTAATTTAATTTTTAAAATATAAAACAAGTTAATCAGGGTTATAAAAGGAACTTTAAAAAAATAGTTAATTCTACCCCAAAAAGTTAATTTTATTTTTCCTGTTTTAAACAAATATTCTACCTTTTCTATATTAAAACATTCTACCTTTGAGTTAAAAATCATGAATATATTAGAAATAAACAAATTAAAATTAATAATTAATGAAAACATTCCTAAAAATGGAATAATACAAATATATAATATCAAAAGCATTTGTATTAGCCATTGTTTTTGTGTATTTAAAAAATTTAAAAAAGCTTGAAAAATTTCGGGATCAATAACAAAAAAATATAGCAAAGAACTTAAAAGTAATATCTCAGGAGCATACTTATTCAAAAGGGAAGGGGAGACATTTTTATCTTTAAAAATTTTAATTAATATATATGTAAATGATAAAACAGAAAACAAGCTCCAAAATTTACTTTTATAGATAACTAGAAAAGATATTAAAAAAGCAATAAAAAACGCAAATACAATTTCATAAAACAATTTAAATATAAAAAGTTTGGTACGATATTCCACACTTGATAAAACTTTATAGTTGCAGCTGTTAGAATTAATCGAAAACCAATTCTTAATAAAGTCTTTCATGATAAAGATAAAATTAATAATTATAATTACACTCATTAGTAAATTAAAAGTACCTAATAATAATTTCATAAAAACAGTCCTCAACTTTTTGATCTATATATTAACATTAAATCCTAAAATTTTCAATTATATTTAAATAATTTCAGAGAGCAAAGTTAACATAATATATATTTAGCGAACTATAAAATGTAAGAAAAATTGATCTAAAAAACTTAAATCAAATTAGAAAAATACACAAATCCACCATAAGAACTAAACATAATTAATTATATAAACTCATAACTACATAATTATAATTCGTAAAATAATTTCAATTTAAGGTTAAACACACGCGTATATATCATATTTTAATATATTATAAGGTTATAAAAAGAACTTAATTAAAAGTTCTATTTTAAATTACTTGAATACCAATAATAATTATCATGATTGTCTTTCTTAAAAGTATGTTTGTATAATTTACCGTATTTTTTCACAAATTCCTCATTTATTTCAATACTATCATTATCTTTCAATACTTCAGAACAAGTAGAAATTTCTTCTTCGCTTGTATTTGATCCATAACACTTGTTATCGGATATTCTTAAATAATAATCTGTAATAACAATATCATCATTTAGTTTAACAGAAGCCTTATCAATCAATCGATAAATCGTTGCTTCTGGAGTTAAGGAATATATAAAAGTTTCTGCTTCTCCACAATAATACTTTCCGTTACTATAATAGCAAGCATTTGTACTATTTATATAAAAAGTTTTATCATTAGGTAAGTCTTCGTTGTAAATAGTAGAGTAGGCATTTTCTAAATCATCAGAAGAAATAATCTGATAAGAACAAGCCTCCTCCCCTTCTTTTGCAGCAAACTTAATCCCCTCACCTATTTCACATAATTGTACATCATTATCATTTGTAATAGTTACTTTATGTGAATCAGAACTAATAGATTCTGAGTCTAAAGCATAATAGGCCATGCAAAGCTTATTTTCATTAGAAAGAGTATCTTTATTAACTTCTTCACCAGAATAGGCATTCAAACCACCACAATGATAAATATCAACTTCTCCTAAGTAAGAATACAATGTTGTTACTTTTTGATCATCCAATTTAAGCGGTTTATCTCCCAAAAAGATGATAAGTAATATAACAATAACGATTACAACAATTCCTAATACTACTAATACTTTCTTTTTCACTATACTTTTCTCGTTTCTATTTCTGCAATTTTTTCAAGAACTTCAGCAGCATTTTGTTCAGTCATTTGATCATAGCCAAGCTCTCTTAAAGCCTGAATTTTAATAGTATTTAATTGTTGCGTACGACTAAGTTTTTCTTCATTTTTTTGCTCTATTTCTTGCACAAAACGTTTATGACTTTCTTTTAATTTACTTCTACTAGCTCCACCATTATTATATAAAGTCAAAGCAGAATATAAAATTCCTTCAAATATAAATTGTTTTTCTTCATTAAATGCAAATTCATCTGGACTAATAAAACCAGTCGTTTTAGACATATAACCAAGAATATACTTAATTTCAGGAACATTATCCATAGATTGTAACATATGATATAAATAACTAATTACATGGTAATTTTCCTCTTTTTTATTCTCATCCAATAATTTTTCCTTTAATAAATAATTAATATCAGCTAATAAAGTTTGAGAGTTTTTATCCAAACCTTTCATATCAAAATAACTATCCATATCACTAGTATTTTTAACTCCTTGATTAAGCCTGTTTTCTACAGCCATTAAATAATCTGTAGTAATTTTAATTTTACTAATTGCACTTTCAGTACCATCTTCAATATCCAAAAGTTTTAACAGTAAAATCTTTTTTTCTTTAGGCCATTTATTTAAATCCTCTAATTCCAGATAATTATAAACCATTTGTCTTGAAACATTTAAATACTTAGCAAGTCTAACTTTAGATATTCCCAGTTCTTGTAATAATTCATTTAAACTATTCATAACAATTCTCCTTTTACTTTACACCTTAATTATAAATTACTTAACACTTATATGTCAAGCATTAGTTAAATAAATGTTTAGGATAAATACCAAAGTTTCTCGCCGTTTTTATAAACATCTTTAATAAAGCCACATCCTAAACACTCATCCCCATCATAAAATACACAAGCTTGACCAGGAGTAACAGCTTTAGCTCGAGTAGGATATTTTAAGCAGATTTCTTTATCTGTTATACTAATTACTTCAGCAGGAACATCTTCTCCCCTGTAACGAAACTTAACAGTTAAATTATGAGGAAGAAAACCCAATAAATTAATTTGATCTAAAACACATTCATCACTATATAAATAATCACTATCCCCAAAAGCAACATAAAGTATATTATCCTTAACATTTTTGCCACAAACATAATGTCTTTTATCATCCCCACTTAATCCTACATTTCTTCGTTGACCAATTGTATAGTTCATAAGACCAGTATGTCTTCCTATAATTTCTTTTGTCTCTACATTGACAATATTTCCAGGATTAGGTTTTAAATAATTCTTAATAAAATCCTGATAATGTCTTTCTCCAATAAAACAAATACCTGTAGAATCTTTTTTCTTAGCAACGTTAATATTTTCTTTTAAAGCAATTTCTCTTACTTCTGGTTTGGTATAATCACCAAGAGGAAATAAAACATCATTTAATTGATCTTTGGAAATATCTGCCAAAAAATAAGTTTGATCTTTATTTAAATCTTTAGCTTTATATAATTTTTTATCCTTTACTCTAGCATAATGCCCTGTTGCAATCAAATCAGCTCCCAATCTTTTAGCTTCCTTTTTAAATAAATCAAATTTAATAAATTTATTACATAACAAATCTGGATTAGGTGTCCTCCCCTTTTTTAATTCTTCTAAAAAATAGGTAAATACATAATCCCAATATTCTTTAATAAAATCGACTCTATAAAGAGGAATTCCAATGATTCGACAAGCTTCTAATGCATCATTATAATCTTGTTCTTGAGGACATATTGATTCAGTCAAAGTTGGATTGCCAAGATAATCATTATTGATTAAAGCATCCCAATTACGCATGAAAAGTCCTGCTACTTCATACCCTTCCTGTTTTAATAGTAAAGCGGCAACAGCTGAATCAACTCCCCCACTAATTCCTACAATAACTTTTTTCATAATTCATCACAAAAATATTATATCATGTCTTGTTTAATTAGTAAATTAAGTTAATAAAAATCCGAACTTCAACAAAATCGAACTCCCACCAAAATATATCAAAATATCATAAATAAAAATCCCCAAAATAGCAACTAAAATAATTTGATATTGAGATTTAAAAGATATTTCTACCTTTTTTTGTATAAAAATATTTTTAACAATACTAAAAATATTCTTAAAAATAAAGCAAAGCCCCATAACCCAGCACCATTTTAATAACAAATTATAAAGAACCCCAAAAATTACTCCAGAAATGCCAAATACACCTCCAAAAACAAAGATAGAATAACTAATACAAATAATTTCCCACAAAAAATAAAGAGGAAATAATAATATACCTAACAAAACAAAAGAACTAGATATTAAAATAGACAATATAATTAAATGAAGGATTAAAAAATTAATGTGTCCATTTTTTAAATATTCACTTATATTTTGAATATCATCAATAAAAAAAGTAGAATCTATTTTTTTATAAAAAACAAATCCTACAAAAGCTCCCAAACAAACAAAAGCTAGTAATATTTTTAAATATTTTTTCTTTATTTTTAACTTTGATCTAAAAAAATTCATAATATCACCATTAAATTATATTGAAAAAAGAGCAAAAATATGATAAATTATATAGAGAAATGGAGATTATTATGAGTAAAAGAGCAAGAAAAATATTTGCTTGGTGTATGTTAATAGCCATGATTGCTTCTGTTGCTGCAACAGTAATATCATATGCCATATATAGTTAAAAAAGGTAGTTCTGAAATATTTAAATAATAACTAAATTTATTTTTTTATATTTTTATAGGAGTGTAGGTTTTCATTTCAGAACTACGCTTTTATTTTAATATGAAATAATTAAAAATTCAACAAAAAGCGTTCGACAAAATTCGACGCTTATTTTTTTAAACTTTCTTCTATCAAAACATCTAGTAAAGTCCTATAACAAATACCACTTGCTTCCCATAACTTAGGATACATACTAATTTCTGTAAAACCTGGAATTGTATTAATTTCATTCAAAATAATATTTTCTTGTTCATCTAAGAAAAAATCAACTCTACTATACCCTCTTAAATTTAAAACTTGAAAAGATTGTATGGCTGTTTGTCTTATTTTCTGTAAAAGATCTGCTGATAATAAGGCTGGAATCTTAGTATTAATTTCTTTATTCATATATTTAGCATCATAACTATAATAATCACTATTTGTAAGTACTTCTCCAATAACAGAAGCTAATATTTCTCCATCACGTTCTAAAATAGCACATTCTAATTCTCGTCCCTTTATTTCCTGTTCAACTAAAATTCTTACATCTATTTTCAAAGCCTCTTTAATTGCTAATTCCAACTCTTCTTTTCTTTTTACTTTACTAATTCCAATAGAAGAACCACTATTCGCAGGTTTTATAAAAAGAGGATAAGACATCCTTTTATCTATGAAATTCAAAATCTGATTAAAATTCCATTTTTGCCCATTCATAATATAATAGTCCATGTATTTAGTAAAAGCCAGATAATGAGCCGTTTTAATATGATTAAGCTCTAATATTTCCTTTGTATAAATTTTATCCATTGTAATCATGCTAGGAGTAGGATTATTTCCAACGTATGGAATATTCATAAATTCCAGTACACTTGCTAAAGTACCATCTTCCCCGTTTTTCCCATGAATCATTAAAAAAACACAGTCAATCGTTTTTAAAAACAAAAAAGGTTCTTCAATAGGTTCTAATGGGACTGGTAAAACACCTATTTCCATAGGCTGAATAGTATGAATATCTTTCTTCCATAACCAAAATTGATTATTTTTATCTAAGTAAATGGGAAAAATTTCATATTTCTGATGATCTAAGTTTTGAATAATAGAACACGCTGATGCAATCGAAACTTCATGTTCATTGGAAGATCCGCCAAAAATAATTGCTAATTTCATAAATACCTCCTCTAAAACTTATGCATTATCTCTCTTTTTTAACACTTCTAAAAAGGGCTGAAAAGCTGTAGGTATAGCATATTTCATATCAATCTCATTTAGTGTTTTCCAAACTAGATGATCCATTTTAGAAGATACTTTTACTATATAAGCTTGCATATACCAAATTTGATGAGTAAATATATGTTTATTTTCAATACTCTTTTCGATTGAAATAAAAGGAATATGCTTTTCTTCTAAATATTTTTTTACTTCATCAATCGTTAAAATGCCATCAATATTAAAGAACTCCCATAAATGTTGTAATAATTGTTGTTCTTTTCTTTTTGAAATCGCATAATACTCTTGGTAAGAAAATAAAAATACGGTAAAAAACTTTTCCTTTTTTCTCTTTTTTTCTAGTCTAACAGGAATTTGTTGCCATGTTTTTTCAATATATGCTCTACATAATTTTTTTATAGGACAAATATCACATTTAGGCATCCCATTTGGAAGGCAAATGACTTCTCCTAATTCCATCAAAGCCTCATTAAAATTTCCTGCATCTGATGGCATAATTTTGCTTAACTCTTCTCTAATTTCTTTCTTAGTTTTAACTAAATCAATATTTCTTCTATCATTCATAACTCTAGTATAAACTCTTAAAACGTTTCCATCCACTGTTGGCGTAGAAGCATTAAAACAAATAGAAGCTATAGCCGAAGCAGTATATTCACCAATTCCAGGAAGCATAATGATTTCTTTATAAGTACTAGGAAACTCACCATAATATTTTTCCATAATTATTTGAGCCGCTTTCTTTAAATTTCTAGCTCGGCTATAATATCCCAAGCCTTCCCATAATTTCAAAAGGTCATCCAAAGAAATGACAGCTAAACTAGATATATCAGGAATTTTCTTAATAAATCTCTCATAATAAGGTATTACTGTTTCAATTCTTGTTTGTTGGAGCATAATTTCAGAAATCCAAACATAATAAGGATTTTTAGTTTCTCTCCAAGGTAATATTCTTTTATTGAATTGATACCATTCTAATAATAGCAAAACTATTTCTTGCATCTTCAAATTAAAACTCCAACGTTTTTAATTCATCTACAATCTGAGAAAAATTCATAGCATGACTCGCTTTTATTAATAAAGTATCTCCTTTAGTAATAGCTCTTTTTAAAAAGATAATGGCCTCTTCATTTGTTGTAAAATGAAAACAATTATTTTTATTTAATCCTTGTTTAATAGCTTCTTCATGAATATATTTAGAATCCTCTCCTACCGTAACTAATAAATCAATACCAGAGTTAAAAACAAGTTTGCCTATATCTTGATGAATTTTCTTACTAAAATCCCCTAATTCTAAAATATCTCCTAATACTGCAATTTTACGTGTTGAAAAACTTTTTAAAACATCCAATGCTAAAGCTACAGAATCATAACTAGAATTATAAGTATCATCTAAAATACAAAAACCATCTTTCAAAATTTTAGACATTCTATGCTCTTCAGCTACTTGATTTTGATAGGCAAAATTAATTTCTTTATCTGAAACATCAAGCATTCTTCCAATAATATATGAAACTAAACTATTATAAATAAATGCTTTACCATAAACAGGAATTTGATACTTTTGATTTTTTAAAGTAAAAGTAGTACCATCTTTTGAATATTCAATATCTCTCGCTTGATAATCACTTTCTTGATCAATTCCAAAGGTAATAATAGAATATTCTGGATGAGATTTTGCCCATGTATAAAGTAAATCATTATCATTATTTATTAAAATAGGACCCGTTAGTCCATATAATATTTCAAGTTTTGCTTTTAAAATATTTTCACGACTTCCCAAATTTCCAATATGACTAGTTCCAATATTAGTAATTACTGCCACACTAGGTTTAGCAATATTACTAAGCAAACTAATTTCTCCAAGATGATTCATCCCCATTTCAAGTACAATACATTCTTCATCTTGATAATTTAATAAAGTAAAAGATAAGCCAATTTTAGTATTCAAATTACCTTGTGTTTTCAAAACTTTATATTTTTGCTCCAAAACACTAGCAATTAAATTTTTAGTACTGGTTTTTCCAACACTTCCCGTAACTGCAATTACAGGAACATGAATATTTTCTCTTTTTTTTGTTGCAATTGCCATAATAAATTCTATAGTATCATCAACTAAAATAATATTTTTATCTACATACTTTTTTTTCACATCTTCTATATTTTCTAGTTTAGATAAAATACAAGTCTTTGCTCCCTTAGAAAAAGCATCTTCAAAAAAAACATTTCCATCAAAATTTTCGCCTGTAAAAGCAACATAAGTATCTCCCTTATGAATCACTCTAGTATCTTTTGAAAAGTTATCTAGCGAATCCTCAATATTACCACAAATTAATTTGGCATTACTAATATTTAAAACATCTGCTATTTTCATATATATCACCTAAAAAAATTATACTAAAATTCTCATTAAAAATCCACTATTCTAAAGAATTCAGTATAATTTTTTACATATTTACAAAAATAAACGATCAAAAATTTCTTGATAATTTTTAACTAAAACAATATTCATTTTCTCTCTAATGATATCAGGAACCTCTTCTAAATCAAGTTCATTTAATGCAGGAATAAAAATATCGGTAATACCATGATTATAAGCTCCAATGATCTTTTCTTTAATACCACCAACCTTCAAAATATCTCCATTTAAAGAAATTTCTCCTGTAAAAGCAAGGTGATTAGCTACTTTTTTATTCAAAATAATGCTAATAATGCTAGTTGTAATAGCAACACCTGCACTAGGACCATCTTTTTTAATTGATCCATCCAAAAAATGAATATGAATATCTTTAATATTAAAATAAAAATCTTTAAAACCAAATTGTTTTTGTCGAGCTTTAATATAACTTAAAGAAACATGAGTAGATTCATCCATAACTTGACCCAACATTCCTGTTATAATAAAGTCTCCTTTTCCCTCATAAATACAAGATTCAACAGGAATAATTTTTCCGCCTCCTCCTGTTACACCTAAAGCATTTACTCTTCCAACAAAATCATGTTTTTTATTTTCTATTCCATCATACTTTGGAATACCCAAATATTCTTTTAATCGCACTTTACTAATTTTAGTTCTTTCATTAATTTTACCCATCAAAACCAATTTTCTAATAAGTTTCTCTAAGTTTCTATATAAATCCCGAACTCCTGCTTCCTCAGTATATGAAGAGATCAAAAATAAAAGCATTTCATCACTAATAGAAATAATCTTATTACTAATTTTATTTTCTTCTAAGATTCTAGGAATTAAATATTTTTTAGCAATATCCAACTTTTCATAATTAGTATAACTAGATAAATAAATAAGCTCTAAACGATCTCTTAAAGCAAGAGGAATCATACTTACATCATTAGCAGTAAGAATAAAAAATACATGAGATAGATCAAAAGCTTCTTCAATATAATTATCCACAAATTCTGTATTTTGCTCTTTATCTAAAATATCTAAAAGTACACTTGCAGGATCATCCTTTGCATTTACTGTTAACTTATCAATTTCATCAATTAAGAACAATGGATTTTTACTGCCACATTTTCTTAATCCTTGAATAATCTTACCAGGATTAGAACCCATATAAGTTCTTCTATGACCCATAAGTTCCGAAGAATCATTTAATCCTCCTACACTAATTTTATAAAATTTTCGATTTAAAGCACTTGCTATTTGTTTAGCAATACTAGTTTTACCAACACCAGGAGGACCAACTAAACAAATAATTGGACTTTTAATTTCTGGATTATTATTCTTTAAAGCGACATATTCTAAAATACGCATTTTTACTTCTTCAAGACCATAATGACTTTCATTTAATTTCTTTTTAATATCTTCAATATTATTATTTTCAAATGTTTCTGATTTCCAAGGTAAATGTAAAACCCACTCTAAATAATTTCGAATCATAGCATTTTCAGGAGACAAATCATTAGTATATTCTAACTTTTTAATTTCTTGTAATAACTTACTATGAGAAGATTTAGAAAGTTTTAATTTTTCTAATTCTTGATAATATAAATCCGCCACTTCATTTTTTGTATCGCCAAGCTCTTGTTCTAAAATTTTTACTTTTTCTCTTAAAATAAATTCTTTTTGACTTTGTTCTAAACTATTTTCTAATTCTTTTTCTATTTTTTGATCTAACTTTAAAACTTCTAACTCAACTTTAATATCTTTAAGTAAATTTTTAGCTCGATAAATCGGATTTATTTCTTCTACATATTCTAATTTTTTAGCAAAAGAAAGAGGAATAAACGAACAAATAGTATCAGTAAGTAGCGATAACGTATCAATTACTTTAATACTATTTAAAATACTATTAGAAACATGAGTAGAACTAGTAACATATTCTTGAACAATTTCATTTAGTTTCTTTATTATAGCTTTTTCTTCTACTTCATCAAATTTAGGAAGAACAATATTTGTAAAAGATGCTTCCAATATATCTCCATTAAAAGAACTATTTTGAAATAAAACAATCTTAACCCGATCTACACCTTTTAAAGTAATACGAATATTACCATTAGGAAGTTCAATTCTGCTTTTAATTTTGCCAATAACTCCAACTTCAGGTAAATCATTCACCTCAGGAGTTTCTTCAATTTGATTATGAGGAGTAATAACCAATAAAGAACGATCATACTCTTTTGTTGCAAGATTAATAATCTCCTTACTTAGAGTATTATTAAGTTCAATTTTAACTTCCTGATTAGGGAGTAAGATTAAACCTTTCAGAAGCATAACTGGCAAAAATTGTTCCATATTAATAATCCACTCCCCTCAAAAAACATTTCTTCTTATTATAATGAATTAAGCATCATTTGTCTACACTATTTCTATAAAATTTAATCCAAATTATACCAATTATTTTTTAAAAGCTTTACTAAATTTAGGCCATATACCTAAATGATTAGGAGTATGTTCAGGAAGTTGATAAATATCATGTCCAGGATATTCATTTCCTTCTACTAAGATCGGTCCATCAGGAGTAAAACAAACATCCCAACCAACATAACGAATTTCAACTACTTCCTTACTAGCATCTTGTACTAGTTCTAAGGCTTTTTTCCAATCTGGAAACTGAAACCCTTTAATTAAAGATTTAGTCGCTGGATGATATTCATAAAGATTCTTTTTTTTATCAATTGCTCGATCAGTTACTTCTCCTGTATCAATATCTACTGGAGCAACCATTCCTCCACTATTAAAATTATCTACATATTTTCCATTACCTATACGAAAATAAGCACAAATAACATGAGTCTGTCCTTCATCATCAACAATTGTAACAATGCGTACTGTATTAATAGAATCAGGATAAATACTAGCTACCTTGGAATGTTGTTTAATAACTTCTTCTAACTCATAATCCATACCATCTTGAGTTAAATAATTATAAACTTCTTCTAAAGAATCATAAACACTTACATCTATTTTTTCAATACCTTTTCCACAAGTACCAACAACTGGTTTTGCCATAAAAATAGAATGTTTCTCCATAAATTTCAAAACAAGTTCTTTTGGACTAGAACAAACATCTATAAAATCTCGTTTAATATAACTTCTAAATCTAGTATTAAATTCAACTTTATTTCTAAAAATATAATTAAATTTTGGATTATTATATTTTTGAATCAATTCATTATTTCTTCCTCTAGTAATATAAGTATCTCTTTCCTCATCAGTTAAATTATACATTTCAAATAGATCATAATCTGAATATCCAGCTCCATACTTAACAGCACATTCTCTCATATCATTAAAAATACTAATTCTACTTTTATCCGTTTTTTTATGAATACTATTAATCTTACTTAGCATATTCTTATAATCCATTTTCATAACTCTACTAACTAAATATTTAAAACTAGCCATATTATCACTCTTTCTAAGATTATTTTATCAAAAATTAAATCTTTCGTCTATTCATCAAACTAAAAAGTAGTTATCTATTCTTTGAGATAACTACATATTTACATATTGTTTACAATCAAATTACCACATATGGATCACTACTTGTTCCACTACCAGTTATTTCTACATCACTAGCTATATTAATGACTGGACGAACCCCCCGCGAGTTATCCACGCAGTTGTAACCGAGGTTGCCAATCGAATTCACAACGGACACGCTAGCCCAACTACTGCTACTACCAATACTAAAGTAATACGGAGACATGGTCCAATAAATTTGGTTAGTATATAGATAATAATTTTGATTAATTTGTCCATATACTCCTCCCGCCATGGCTACTTCATCTGCTGTGATTAGTCCTACTGGATTTGTTAAGGCTTTATTTCCCTTGCTACTCCCGTTTATAGTATATAAATCACTACTATTCTTACATTTTAACGTTGGCGTTTTATTTATATCTAGTCTTATACTCGCCCCATAGTATGTAGTTGTTGTTCCTGTTCCTCCTGAACCATTACTACTTGATGCACTTGTACTTGGCTCTCGATCTCCACAAAATCCAACTTCTGTACTTACTTTATTTCCATATCCCTTATTTGTTATATTAGTCTGATACCAACTATCTAATATGTCCTTTATACCACTATTCGTTCCTAATCCATGCACTTGTCCACTTGTGTACATGTATCCTACATACGCATTGTTATTGTATAGGTTATTAAACTTACTAGTTTCTATCTGTGCTTCTTCGCCTGTTGCTTCCGTACTTGTTCCATTATAGATTAATCTAATAGATCCATCTCCAT
>ULRR01042639.1_pt1 | contig 121013 bp, 106 predicted proteins | sample 1955651 | NCBI WGS metagenome assembly ULRR01 (sample SAMEA4835688, study PRJEB28245) | human gut metagenome | biome: gut microbiome; material: fecal sample | place: Denmark | collected 2008
GACTGTAACATTATTCTTGAATCAATTCAAAACAGTTTCTAAACGGATAGACCAAATCCAACTCCTCCAATTCATCGTCCAATTGACGTTGTTCTTCTAATCCCAATGATTGTAAATAACGAGAAATTTCCTCTTCTAATATTTTCATCTTTATACATAAATTAAAATATTAAACATATCATCTACAAAAACAAATCACCAAGCATTAAAATCAATTATAATTACATTTTAACTTGCATTATATATTCCTGCTCCTCAGGCGTTATTCCAAACAGGGCGTAAACTATATTATCTAATGCATCCATGAACTTGCCAACTTCCCTTGAGCACCGAATCTCATCTACCAGCTTACTTAAATTCCTATCTTGTTGCGAAGTTAATCGGGGAAAAGGCAATTTCTGTAAATTACTTTTAAGAATCTTGATATCCGCAAATTTCTTGGAATAATAATACCGATATAAAGATGAATTCAACAACGCAGCCACACTTTTCACAGATATTCCATCGAGTTCTGGAATCAGGATGTTAGCACTATTCAGACACAAACATTGCTTGTCATCATAAGCCACTATAGGACATTTCGCAATAAAACGATAAATCAATTTCTCTGGTGCCCTGAAAAACTCCTCCTTTGCACATTGTTGAAACGCATCAGGCTCAAACAAAATATAAGACATTGATACCGGTTGCAATAGAAATGGTTGTACATCTTTCCCTGTATAGACTGGCTCCATTCCCTCACCCGGCACTTGTTTCACTTTATTTTTATTATCTCCCGTCACAATCCCCAATGCCCAACGACTATGAGTAAGGTTATCATGACGGCATGCTTCCATTTTTTTTAAAATAGAATGATCGAATTCTGACAATCGCTCGATAACTATTCTATTTCCACGACAGTCTTCGTCAGACAAGGTCACATCAACAACTTCTTGTCCAGTAACTACCTTATAGCATTGGACCGTAACTTGCCGAGGAGTCAATCGAATACTGAAATAATCCGTAAAAACACCATCAAAACGATGGGTATATAAATCGATTTGTTCAATAGCTGTATGCTGCAAGATATAATTTCGTATATCACTGTGTGTCTTAATCTTAAGTAAGGAATTGGGTAAAAGGAAACACAATTCACCTTTATGGCTTAAATGTCGTAATGATTGAATCATCATCATCGAAGCCCGTTCCTTCGATTTAATTAGCGGATAATCAGTCGTATACGAATTGTCCTTATCAGCTCCCCAAGGAGGATTGGTGTATATATAATCAAAAACAGAAGGGATAGCATGAACACCTATGCCTGACAAGTCATTCTTCAGGAAGTCCAGGCAATAAATATTCGGGATAAAATCGAAATCAGCATATTTCACCAAAAGATTAGTAGAAGCAATCAATACTGCTATCGGATTGATATCGAAGCCATACAAGCTTAACGGATCATGCGTCTTTACTCCCATCAGAAAGGCTCCGCTTCCACAACATGGATCCAGAAACGTTTCTCCAGGAAGCAACTTTTTTTCATTAAGCATACAAGCCACAACCTGCTTATTCGTATAGTATTGTCCGAAAGAAATTCTCTCTCCTTCGGGCATAAGAGATTGATAAATAAAGCCAAGAATATCCTCCTTTACATTCCAGACATCGTCTGGTACCTTAATATCTATATACTTCAACCCTGCATATTTAGCCAAAAAAGCCTGCACTTCTTTTTTGTCATAGATATGGGCACTACGAAGATAAGAGACAGCAAGCGAATACATAATATCATCAATAGACGCTTCCAGACCTGAAACTTCTTCCAACAATAGATTCGCTTCATCATTATTCAAATAACTTAAAGCAAGGATTCGCTTTTTCGATTGTGTCTTATTAGCCCGTTTAGTCAATTTAACTTCAGGATTACTTCCCAACTTTTTCCAATTGTATGCTGTCGCCTTACTGATTCTACTCATATTACCAGCCGGTTATTATTTACATTTACTACATTCAAATAGGGTACAAAATTAAGGAATTACTCCTAAATGAAAAAATTTTCTCTCGCAAAGGAACAGGAAACGCTGGCAATATAGGATACTTGCCCAAGTATTATTAGATACTTCGGGCTTTATATTGTTATCATTGGACATTTGAAGATGATATACAGGCTAATGCATCTCTACATGAAGAAAAGCCGGAATCTCCTCGCAGAGACTCCGGCCCACTTTCATCAAACAACCAATAAGAAAATTAGAGGTAATCTAATGATATTATCTAATGAATAACAGCTCTCTGTATTTCGGCAACGTCCACATCTGGTCGTCTACAATCAGTTCCAGCTTATCGATGTGATAACGAATCTGTTCCAGCATCGGAGCTATGTTATCATGATAAGCAACGGCTTTTTCACGCTCGTCTACAATCTTATTCGCAACTTTACGTGCCTCAATCATGGCATCTACGTGCTCCTTAATGTAAGACGTATGTTCCGAAATCTTACGGATGATGGCAATGTTTTCAGCCGAAAGTTTTTCGGCTTCTTCTGCCTGGAACAATCCTTTCATCTTATATACATTGTCAATCAGCTTGCTCTGATATTCGATAGCCACCGGCACGATATGGTTCATCACCAAGTCGCCCAACACACGCGCCTCAATCTGGATTTTCTTCGTATAAGTTTCCCATTTCACTTCGTTACGGGCTTCCAGTTCTTTTTGCGTCATGACGCCCTGCGATTCGAACATCTTCACCGATGCAGGAGTCAGATACTGGTCGAAGATGACCGGACAACTGGTCTCGCAGTCCAGCCCGCGGCGTGCGGCTTCTTCTTTCCACTCCTCGCTATAGCCATTGCCGTCGAAGCGGATAGGTTTGGAAGCTTTGATATATTCACGGATTACCTGAATAAGGGCAGACACTTTCGGCTCGCCTTTCTCAATCAGTTCGTCTACTTTCTGTTTAAATTCCACCAATTGCTCTGCCACAGCCGTATTCAAGGCTATCATCGCACTGGCGCAGTTAGCTTCCGAACCTACCGCACGGAATTCGAAACGGTTACCCGTGAAAGCGAAAGGTGAAGTACGGTTACGGTCTGTATTGTCAATCAGCAATTCCGGAATCTGCGGAATATCCAGCTTCATGCCGTGTTTGCCTCCCAATGCAATCAGGTCATCCGTCGAACTTTCTTCCATGTGGTCGAGCACCTTGCTGAGCTGTGTTCCCAGGAACGAAGAAATAATAGCAGGAGGCGCCTCGTTGGCTCCCAGACGATGAGCGTTGGTGGCGCTCATGATAGAAGCTTTCAGCAATCCGTTATGCCGGTAAACTGCCATCAAGGTATTGACAATAAACGTGATGAAACGCAGGTTTTCTTCCGGAGTCTTGCCCGGAGCCATCAGCAACACACCCGTATCGGTTCCCAACGACCAGTTGTTATGCTTGCCCGAACCATTGACACCCTTGAAAGGCTTTTCGTGCAGCAATACCCGGAATCCATGCGTACGGGCTACTTTGCGCATCAATGACATAATCAGCATGTTATGGTCTACGGCAAGATTGCATTCCTCAAAGATAGGAGCCAGTTCGAACTGGTTGGGAGCCACTTCGTTATGACGGGTCTTGACCGGAATGCCTAATTCCAATGCCTGGATTTCCAAATCTTTCATGAAAGCGGCAACACGGCTCGGGATAGCACCAAAGTAATGGTCTTCCAGCTGCTGGTTTTTCGAAGCCTCATGCCCCATCAGGGTGCGGCCGGTCAGCAATAAGTCCGGACGTGCAGCATACAATCCTTCATCTACCAGGAAATATTCTTGTTCCCAACCCAGATAAGCCGAAACCTTCTTTACGTTAGGGTCAAAGTAATGGCAAACATCTACCGCCGCCTTGTTCACTGCCCGCAAGGCTTTCAGCAACGGAGCTTTATAATCGAGCGATTCACCTGTATAAGCGATGAACACCGTAGGGATGCACAACGTATCGTCTACTATAAACACAGGCGATGAAGGGTCCCATGCACTGTATCCGCGTGCCTCGAAGGTATTGCGGATACCGCCGTTCGGAAATGACGAAGCGTCCGGTTCCTGCTGTACCAGCAATTTACCGGAAAATTCTTCCATCATGCCTCCCTTGCCGTCATGTTCTACAAAGGCGTCATGTTTCTCTGCCGTTCCTTCGGTCAACGGCTGGAACCAGTGCGTGTAGTGAGTAACTCCTAGTTCGCTTGCCCATTGTTTCATACCTGCAGCTACAGCATCAGCAATGCTGCGGTCGAGAGCGGCACCGTTATCCATTGCGTCTACCAGTTTCTCATACACTTTACTGGGCAGATACTTGAACATTTTCTCGCGGTTGAATACATATTTTCCGAAGTATTCACTCGGACGCTCCTTCGGAGCAGGTACATCAAAGGGTTTCGTCTGAAACGCTTTCTCTACTACCCTGAATCTTAATGTTGACATAATACCTCAAATTTAGTTGTTATTTGTTTAGCTATTATTCTGTTTAAAAATCTTTTTGAAACTAAAGATAAATATATCATATCTTTTTGTTCATTGCAAAAGTAAGGCTTTTCATTCAGATTCGTGCAAATAAAAGACGTATTTTCATGTATTTGTTTGACAAACTTTCAATTTGAAGCAAAAGAAAAGAATCAGATTTCAAATTCATTTATATACCAAATAAAAACAATCTATTTATCACACCTTTATAAGCATTATTCTCAAAATGTCATCATAAACACATTCCCTAAAAACAAAAAGACATCCTATTCAACTTTCTAATATAAAAATATTCACCAACTTTATCCTCATGCCTATAGCGCCATTTACCTCCATCTAACGGACAATTGCAGATACTGATTAAAAATAACACATAAGTTTTACCGTTTTTCGGAAAATTCTTCTATCTTTGCGGTCAGTAAAACAAAGGGGTGCCCACATGCGGGCTGAGATTATACCCTACGAACCTGATACGGTTAGTACCGGCGAAGGGATTGTTTCTTCGGACAACACTCTTTTATATCTCTCCTGCTTGCAAGCATGTCTCTTTGAGTTACACCTTTTATATTATATACCTATTATTAATATAGAAAGACATGATTATTACAGTTAACAACAAAGAGACGGAACTCACTCAAGGAAATACGGTAGCCGACCTGGCAAAACAACTGGAACTGCCCGAAAAAGGAGTGGCCATCGCCTTGCACAACCGCATGATTCCCCGCGACAAATGGGCGGAACAAACCTTGCAAGCCAACGATAGCCTGGTTATCATCAAAGCCGCTTGTGGAGGATGAGCACGATGGAACTGCAGTTTATCACCCATTACACCGACCGCTATACGTACTTCGACGGTGCACGCATGGCACTGGAAGGAGGATGCCGGTGGATTCAGTTGCGCATGAAAGACGCTTCGGAAGATGAAATAGAACAGGAAGCCGTGCGCATACAGGATTTATGCCGCCAATACGGGGCTAAGTTCATCATCGATGACCACGTGGAACTGGTCAGAAAGCTACATGCCGACGGAGTGCATCTGGGTAAGAAGGACATGCCCGTGAAAGAAGCAAGGCAACTGCTGGGCAAAGATTTCATCATCGGTGGCACAGCCAACACATTCGATGACGTACAGATGCATTACGCGTCGGGAGCGGACTACATCGGATGCGGACCGTTCCGCTTCACGACCACCAAGAAGAATCTAAGTCCGGTATTGGGTCTGGAAGGTTATCGGGAGATTGTATCGCGCATGAAAGCCGCCGGTATCTCGCTTCCCATCGTAGCCATCGGCGGCATCACCGCAGCTGATATTCCCGACATCATGCAGACAGGTGTGACCGGCATCGCACTAAGCGGAAGCATCCTGCGTGCCGATAATCCGACGGAAGAGACAAGAAGAATAGTTTTGCTGATGGATTCAAATAAAACAAACACAGAGACACGGAGACACAGAGAAAATTAATAATTAAAAACGAATAGTTAATAACGGATGGATTTTTCACTTATTAATCTGCGTAATCAATGATGTAAAAAAATCTGTGTAATCTGTGGTGAAAATAATAATCTGCGTTAATCTGCGTTAATCTGCGTTTCAAACAAAACTTGTCAACTAAAAACTAACAAACTTAAAAACTTAAAATATATGAAAAAACTGATTATTGCCGGAAAAGAATTCGAGTCACGCCTTTTCCTGGGCACAGGAAAATTCAACTCGAATGAAACCATGGAAAAAGCCATTCTGGCTTCGGGCACCGAAATGGTGACTGTAGCCATGAAACGTATTGAACTGAACGATAAAGAAGACGACATGTTGCACCACATCGTCCACCCGCATATCCAATTATTGCCCAACACCTCGGGTGTACGCACGGCAGAAGAAGCCGTATTCGCCGCACAGATGGCACGGGAAGCATTCGGCACCAACTGGCTGAAACTGGAAATCCATCCCGACCCGCGCTACCTGCTTCCGGATTCGAACGAAACCCTGAAAGCTACAGAAGAGCTGGTGAAACTAGGCTTCGTGGTTCTGCCTTATTGCCAGGCCGACCCCACTCTATGCAAACACCTGGAAGAAGCCGGTGCCGCTACCGTCATGCCCCTTGCCGCTCCCATCGGAACGAATAAAGGACTTCAAACACGCGACTTTCTGCGCATCATCATCGAGCAAAGCAACGTGCCCGTAGTGGTAGACGCTGGAATCGGCGCTCCGAGCCATGCCGCCGAAGCGATGGAAATGGGTGCCGACGCCTGTCTGGTAAATACAGCCATCGCCGTAGCAGGCGACCCGGTAGAAATGGCCATCGCATTCAAGGAAGCCGTCATAGCCGGACGCCGTGCCTACGAAGCAGGACTGGGCATACAAAGCGAAAGTTTCGAAGCATCCGCCTCATCTCCCTTAACCGCGTTTTTGAATGTTTAATAAAAAAGAGGTAACAAGGTATCAGTTGACAAGTTAACAAGGTTTTGTAATTAGGAGTTAAAGAAGCTAGAGAAGTTATCACTCCGCTTCGCTTCGTTAGAAGTTAAAGCCAATACTTCTGCTGATGTATTCCGTTATTAACTATTAATTTTTAATTATTAATTAAATAAGCCTAGTCAACTCGTCAACTGATACCTCGTCAACTCATATAAAAAATACCATTATGGAAAAAGACAACAAGCCCTACGCTCACCGTGAGAAAGCCTACATGCAAGGTTCACTCTTCCCGTTTATCCGGGTGGGAATGCAGAAAGTCAACCTTACTCCGACCGTCAACATCGTGAACGGAAAGAAGGAAATGACCCCTAACGCGCCTGTTTACATCTACGACACCAGCGGTCCGTTCAGCGACCCTTCGGTGGAAATCGACTTGAAGAAAGGCATTGCCCGTATGCGTGAAAGCTGGATTACCGGACGAGGAGATGTAGAACAATTGCCTTCCATCACTTCCGAATACGGAAAGATGCGCCGCGACGACCCTTCGCTCGACCATCTGCGGTTCGAACACATCGCACTGCCCTACCGCGCCAAAGCCGGTAAATGCTGCACCCAGATGTATTACGCCAAGCAGGGCATCATCACTCCCGAAATGGAATACGTAGCCATCCGGGAAAACATGAACTGCAAAGAACTGGGCATCGACACTTATATCACACCCGAATTTGTACGCGACGAAATCGCATCGGGACGTGCCGTATTGCCTGCCAACATCAATCACCCGGAAAGCGAACCGATGATTATCGGACGGAACTTCCTGGTGAAAATCAATACCAATATCGGCAACTCCGCCACCACATCGAGCATCGAAGAGGAAGTGGACAAAGCCGTATGGAGCTGCAAATGGGGAGGCGACACGCTGATGGACCTCTCTACGGGAGACAACATACACGAGACACGCGAATGGATTATCCGTAACTGCCCCGTACCGGTAGGCACCGTGCCCATTTACCAGGCACTGGAAAAGGTGAACGGGAAAGTGGAAGACCTGACATGGGAAATCTACAAGGACACACTGATAGAGCAATGCGAACAGGGTGTGGACTACTTCACCATCCATGCAGGCATACGCCGTCATAACGTACACCTGGCAGACAAACGTCTGTGCGGCATCGTAAGCCGCGGAGGAAGCATCATGAGCAAATGGTGTCTTATCCACGACCGGGAATCGTTTCTCTACGAACACTTCGATGACATCTGCGACATCCTAGCCCAATACGATGTAGCCATCTCGCTGGGCGACGGTCTGCGCCCCGGATGTATTGCCGACGCCAACGACGAAGCCCAGTTTGCCGAGCTCGACACGATGGGCGAACTCGTAGTACGCGCATGGGAAAAGAACGTGCAGGCATTCATCGAAGGACCGGGCCATGTGCCCTTGCACAAAATCAAGGAGAACATGGAACGCCAGATATCGCACTGCCACAACGCGCCCTTCTATACCCTGGGTCCGCTGGTGACCGATATTGCTCCGGGATACGACCATATCACTTCCGCCATCGGCGCGGCACAAATAGGCTGGCTGGGTACTGCCATGCTATGTTATGTAACGCCGAAAGAACATCTGGGCTTGCCCAACCGGGAAGATGTGCGTACAGGTGTCATCACATACAAGATTGCCGCCCATGCCGCCGACCTTGCCAAAGGGCATCCGGGCGCACAGGTCCGCGACAATGCCTTAAGCAAAGCGCGCTACGAATTCCGTTGGCGTGACCAGTTCCATTTGAGTCTGGACCCCGACCGTGCATTGGAATATTTCAACGAAGGCCGTCATACCGACGGAGAATATTGCACGATGTGCGGTCCGAACTTCTGCGCCATGAAGCTGAGCAGAGACCTGTCTTCAATTAATAATTAAAAATTGAATAATTAATAACGGGGAATGTTCGGGCATCTTTCCGTTATTAATTATTGACTTAATTATTAGTTTACAATTATTAACTATTAATTATTAACTCAATAAATGTTTAGTGACGAATTAGAAAAAATTGACTGGGAGGAGACGACCAAAGCCATCTACTCCAAAACCGAATCCGACGTGCTGAGAGCACTCGGCAAATCACATTGCGACGTAAACGATTTTATGGCACTGGTATCGCCGGCTGCCGAAAAATATTTGGAACCGATGGCACGGCTGAGCCGTAAATATACCGAGGAACGGTTCGGCAAAACCATATCGATGTTCGTACCGCTCTATCTGACCAACTCATGCACCAACTCGTGCGTGTATTGCGGCTTCCACATCAGCAATCCCATGGCAAGAACCATTCTGACGCCTGAAGAAATGGTCAACGAATACAAAGCCATCAAGAAACTGGCTCCTTTCGAAAACCTGCTGATTGTAACCGGAGAAAATCCCGCAAAAGCCGGTGTACCTTATCTTGCCAAAGCGCTCGACCTGGCAAAACCTTACTTCTCGAACCTGAAGATAGAAGTGATGCCGCTGAAGACCGAAGAATATGCCGAACTGACCAAGCACGGCATGAACGGAGTCATCTGCTTTCAGGAAACCTACAACAAGGCACGGTATAAAATCTATCACCCGCGCGGCATGAAGTCGAAATTCGAATGGCGCGTGAACGGCTTCGACCGCATGGGACAAGCCGGCGTACACTCCATCGGCATGGGCGTACTGATCGGACTGGAAGACTGGCGCACCGATGTCACCATGATGGCGTACCATCTGCGCTACCTGCAAAAACATTATTGGAAAACCAAATACAGCGTCAACTTCCCCCGCATGCGCCCGGCAGAGAACGAAGGCTTCCAGCCCAATGTCATCATGAGCGACAAAGAGCTGGCACAGGTGACTTTCGCCATGCGTATCTTCGACCACGATGTGGATATCTCCTACTCTACCCGTGAACCGGCTTATATCCGCGACCACATGGCATCGCTGGGAGTAACCACCATGAGCGCGGAGAGCAAGACCGAACCGGGAGGCTATTACACCTATCCGCAAGCGCTGGAACAATTCCACATCAGCGACGACCGCACCGCCGTAGAAGTGGAAGAGGCACTGAAATCCGTCGGACGCGAACCGGTATGGAAAGACTGGGACGCTTCATTCGACTTCGTAAAATAAAAAAGCATGGAAAGATATAACCGCCAACTGCTTCTTCCCGAAATAGGAGAAGAAGGACAACAACGGCTCAGCCATGCACGAGTGCTTATCGTAGGCGTGGGAGGACTGGGTTCTCCCATCGCCCTTTACCTGGCAGGAGCCGGTGTAGGCACTATCGGGCTGGTAGATGACGACACCGTAAGCGAAAGCAACCTGCAACGCCAGGTGCTGTATGCCGAAACCGAAACGGGACAAAGCAAAGCCCTTTGCGCCAAACGACGGCTGGAAGCCTTGAACAGTACGGTCCGGATAAAGGCATACCCCGTCCGCCTGACACCGGAAAACGCAAGGGAAATCATTGCGGACTATGACATCGTAGTGGACGGATGCGACAACTTCGCCACCCGCTACCTGATAGACGACACCTGTGCCTTATTAAATAAGGTATATGTATATGGAGCCATCCGCGCCTTCGAAGGGCAAGTGTCCGTATTCATGCCCAACCGGGAGGGAGGGAAAAGATACCGCGACATTTATCCCGACGAAGAAGAAATGCGTTCTCTTCCGCCGCTTCCGAAAGGAGTGATGGGGGTCACACCGGGACTTGTAGGCTGCGCCGAAGCCAACGAAGTAATCAAAATTATTTGCGGATACGGAGCCCCTTTAGCCGGAAAGTTATGGCAAATCGACCTGAAAACGATGGAAACGTACACGATTTTGCTTTAAGTTACGCTAATATTACAAACTTATTACTACCTTTGCTGCATCATATAGCGTGTTGACATGAAACTGATAGTAATAACCAGGCCCACTTACTTTGTGGAAGAAGACAAAATATTGACGGCTCTTTTCGAAGAAGGGCTGGAAATTCTTCATTTACGCAAAACCGACCCTACCCCGGTCTATGCCGAAAGACTGTTGACATTGATTCCGGAAAAATACAGGAAGCGTATCGTCGTACATGGGAATTTTTACCTGAAAGAGGAATATAAGTTGCGGGGCATTCACCTGAACAGCCACAATCCGGTCATTCCCGAAAACTACACAGGGCCGATTACTACATCTTGTCATTCGCTGGAAGAAGTGAAACAGAAAAAGTCGCAGTTCGAATATGTCTTCCTTAGCCCTATATTCGACAGCATCTCGAAAGAAGGCTATGCCTCTGCTTTCACACCCGAAGAAATACGGGCAGCGGCAAAAGAGGGCATCATCGACAAACGGGTCATTGCATTGGGAGGAATCGACGAGACCAACATCCTGCAGGTAAAGGATTTCGGTTTCGGCGGATGTGCCGTATTAGGAGGCCTATGGAACAAGTTCTGTCCCGAGCACGATTATAACTACAGCGACCTGATCGAGCAATTCAAGAAACTGAAAAGCCTGGCTGACTAAAGTTTTTCGGTACATTCTTTTGTCCGGTTTGAAGAAATAGCGTAACTTTGTATATACTTTTTAAGGCAACATAATTAAACAATGAGCGAAACATCAAAATTTAAAGTATTCTCGGGCACAAACTCGAGATACCTCGCAGAAAAAATCTGCAAATGTTTGGGATGCCCGCTGGGTAACATGAACATTACTCATTTCGCAGACGGCGAATTTGCAGTATCTTACGAAGAATCGATCCGTGGACAGCACGTGTTTCTCGTACAATCCACTTTTCCGAACTCCGATAATTTGATGGAGCTTTTACTGATGATTGATGCAGCTAAACGTGCATCGGCAAAACGTATTATTGCTGTTATCCCTTATTTCGGATGGGCGCGTCAAGACCGTAAGGATAAGCCCCGTGTCTCTATCGGTGCCAAGCTGGTAGCCAATTTGCTGAGTGTAGCAGGTATCGACCGTTTGATTACGATGGATTTGCATGCTGACCAGATTCAGGGATTTTTTGATATCCCGGTGGATCACCTGTACGGCTCTACCATCTTTGCTCCCTACATCCAGTCGTTGAACTTACCCAACCTGGTCATCGCCACTCCTGATGTAGGCGGATCGAAACGTGCCAGCACGTATGCCAAATACCTGGATGTGCCCTTGGTTTTGTGTCACAAGACACGCGAAAAAGCCAATGTCGTAGCATCTATGCAAATCATCGGTGACGTAAAAGGCAAGGACGTAGTCTTGATAGACGACATGGTGGATACAGCCGGTACCATTACCAAAGCTGCCGACATCATGAAAGAAGCCGGAGCCACTTCAGTCCGTGCCATTGCCTCTCATTGTGTCATGTCGGGTCCGGCATCCGAACGGGTGCAGAACTCGCAACTGGAAGAACTGGTATTCACCGACAGCATCCCGTACTCGAACCGTTGTGCCAAAGTGAAACAGCTCTCTATAGCCGATATGTTCGCTGAAACGATTCGCCGTGTCTTAAGCCACGAATCCATCAGCTCGCAATATTTACTCTAACTCACTTCACCACAGATTGCACAGATTGCCCCGTGTAATCTGTGGCAACTCTCATCCCCCAGACTCCAATGAAAATCCTCTGGCTTGACCTGAACAGCTCGTATGCGCATTCCTCGTTGGCATTGCCCGCCTTACAGGCCCAACTGACAGGGCATACACAAATCGAATGGGACATCGTATCAGCCACCATCAACGAGAATCCCGGCATGACGAGTGCCGAAATCTGCCGCAGGAGACCGGACATCGTGGCGGCTACATGCTGGCTGTTCAATCACGAGCCGTTGCTTCATACCCTCGCGCGCATCAAAGCCCTGCTTCCTTCGTGCCGCATCGTTTTGGGCGGTCCCGAGTTTTTGGGCGACAACGAGACATTCTTACGCAACTACCCGTTTGTCGACTGCGTGTTCCGGGGCGAGGGAGAGGAAACCTTCGCACAATGGACAGCCGTATGGAACAAACCCGAACAATGGCATACCACCAAAGGACTATGTTATCTTGACACCCATCAGGCGTATCACGACAACGGCAGGGCACAAGTGGCAGACATACAGCATCTCGTTCCGCCGGAAGAAAGCCCGTTCTTCAACTGGAGCAAGCCTTTCGTACAACTGGAGACCACACGCGGATGCTTCAATACCTGCGCTTTCTGTGTAAGCGGAGGCGAGAAACCGGTACGCACCCTATCCATCGAAACTATCCGGAAACGCATCGGGATTATCCGGGAGCACCACATTCACAACATCCGTGTACTCGACCGCACATTCAATTACAACAGCCGGCACGCCAAAGCCCTGCTCGACCTGTTCCGCGAATTTCCCGACATCCGTTTCCACCTGGAAATACATCCGGCCCTTTTAACCGACGAGCTGAAAGAAGAGATTGCCTCGATGCCTGCCGGACAACTTCATCTGGAAGCCGGCATACAAAGCCTGCATCAGGAAGTACTGGACAGAAGCCGGAGAAACGGGAAACTGGAAGATGCCTTGGCTGGCTTGAAATTCCTTTGTGCGCTACCCAACGTAGAGACCCATGCCGACCTGATAGCCGGACTTCCGCTTTATCACCTCGGACAAATCTTCGATGACGTCCGTATACTGGCTTCATACGGAGCAGGCGAAATCCAATTGGAAACGCTCAAGCTATTGCCCGGAACGGAAATGCGGAGACGGGCCGAGGAACTGGGAATATGCTATTCTCCCTTTCCTCCTTACGAGGTATTGCAAACCCATGAAATTACACCCGACGAACTACAAACGGCACGAATGCTCTCCCGCCTGCTCGACGGATTCTATAATGCAAAGGTATGGCAAGCCGTCACCCGCAAGCTGATTGTAGAACAACCCGATTTTCTTCACCGTTTTCTCGACCATCTGATTCATATCGGCGTCATTGACCAGCCGATGAGTCAAGAACGGAGAGGCATCCTGCTATATGACTTCTGCCGGAACACTTATCCGGCATACGAAACCGCCGTAACACTCGCGTGGATAGAAGCGGGCATGTCGCTCAAAAAGCAACCTGCTGCCCGCATCCGTACCAAGCATGTATTGCCACCCGAACATTGGGAAATAATCTACGGCACTTATCACGAAGGATTGAGGCTATGCCTGCTTCCTCCGGCCGAAGGTGAAAGCACGGCTTACTGGTTCGGATTCGAAACCGAATCGCAGCAAGCCAAACCGGTATTCAAGGCGGTGCAAAAGGAACAGGCTTAAAGCAAGCCTGCCCTCTTTACAAACAAACAGAATCAGTAACCTAAAAATCATTTTCCCATGAACAGAATCTGTCATCTTTTTCAAATCAAGTATCCCATCATTCAAGGCGGGATGGTATGGTGCAGCGGCTGGCGGCTGGCTTCAGCCGTAAGCAACGCCGGAGGACTGGGCTTGCTGGGAGCTGGCTCCATGCACCCCGAAACCTTACGTGAGCACATCCGCAAATGTAAAGCGGCTACCGACAAACCTTTCGGAGTCAACGTACCCCTGATGTATCCCGAAATAGAAACCATCATGCAAATCATTGCGGACGAGGGTGTAAAAATCGTATTCACCTCAGCCGGAAGCCCGAAGAAATGGACCGAATGGTTGCACGACCATGAAATACTGGTAGCCCATGTAGTGTCTTCTACCAAATTCGCCGCCAAATGCGAAGAAGCGGGCGTCGATGCCATCGTGGCAGAAGGCTTCGAAGCCGGAGGACATAACGGACGGGAAGAAACCACAACCATGTGTCTCATCCCGGCTATCCGCCGCACCTGTACCTTACCTTTGCTGGCAGCCGGAGGCATCGCTACCGGAGAAAGCATCCTTGCCGCACAGGCACTGGGAGCCGACGGCGTGCAAATAGGCACACGCTTCGCACTGACCGAAGAAAGCTCGGCACACTTCTCGTTCAAAGACCGCTGCCTGCGCCTGAATGAGGGAGACACCATACTGACGCTGAAACAAATCACTCCCACCCGACTGGTAAAGAATGATTTCTACAAACGGGTGGAAGAAGCGGAGCAACGGGGCGCTTCGGTCGACGAACTGCGGGAAATACTGGGAAGAGGACGTGCCAAACTGGGTATTTTCGAAGGAGACATATTCGATGGAGAAATCGAAATCGGTCAGGCAGCTTCACAAATCAAGCGGTTGCAGCCGGTCAGCGAGGTGATGAAAGAACTGGTAGAAGACTATCAGGAGGCATTAAACCGCATGCAGGCAATCAGGACTTTGGGGGATTGACAATGAGCGAAGCAACTACCTTGCCCAGTCGCCGCGAACATATCGTCTGGCTCGACATTGTCCGCTTTGTCGCTATGTTTACCGTCGTATGCAGCCACAGTGCAGACCCTTTTAATTTCTTTACAGGCGAAGCGCCTGCCAACCTGAACGAAATCAAATTCTGGGGTGCGGCGTATCAGTCCTTTCTGCGTCCTTGTGTCCCCCTGTTTGTCATGATTACCGGCACCCTGTTATTGCCGGTCAGAGGCAATACGGGTACCTTTTATAAGAAACGCATCAGCCGGGTACTTTGACCTTTCCTGATATGGTCTGTAATTTATGGAGCTTTCCCATGGCTCATGGGAGCCATAGGAGCCGGTACGGAAGGCATCCGCGTCTTCTTTCCCTATTTGGGCGAAGAAGCCACCCGCCTGTCTTTGGCGGACACATGGGGATACATCAGCCAGATTCCACTCACCTACAATGCCTTCGATGTACACATGTGGTACATCTACCTGCTCATCGGACTGTACCTGTACATGCCCATCTTCTCGGCATGGATAGAAAAAGCGTCCGACCGTGCCAAACGCTGGTTCCTGATAGCTTGGGGAATCACACTCTTTATTCCCTACATACGGACATTTATCAATCCGTATATCTGGGGAGCCTGTTCCTGGAACGAATTTTATATGCTGTATTACTTTGCAGGCTTCAACGGATACCTCCTGCTGGGACATTATTTAAGTAAGGTAGAATGGAGCATTTCGAAAGTATTGCTTTATGGCGTTCCGATGTTCCTTATCGGCTATATCATTACTTTCGTAGGATACCGCCACATGACTACACTACCCACTTATACCAACGAGCAACTGGAACTGTTTATCTATTATTGTTCGCCCAACGTGGCACTAATGACCATTCCGGTATTTATGTGCTGCAAAATCATCTGCATCCATTCCGAGCACGTGAAACGCGCCCTTGCCAACCTGACCGTCTGCGGATTCGGCATCTATATGGTGCATTTCTTCTTCACCGGTCCGGCCGTAACCTTGATGCGCCTCATCCATATCCCGCTCGGATTACAGATACCTTGCGCAGCCGTTCTGGCATTCCTTGTTTCCTGGCTATTGGTATTGGCTATACGTCGGGTCACAGGCGAAAAAACAGCGCGGTATCTTGTAGGATAAAGCACAGGCATTGCATACGAAGAAAGAGTGGGCACCAAACGTATGTTGTCGCCAGTCTTCAAAATGGCACTTCCTGCCATTGCGGCACAATTTGTCAATCTGCTCTACAATTTAATAGACCGTATCTACATCGGACATATTCCTCATATCGGTACCGATGCACTGGCTGGCATCGATGTAACCAGTGCAGTCATCATCCTGATTTCCGCATTTTCCTCTATCGCAGAGTAGGAGGCTCTCCCCTCACGGTTGCCTTGGAACAAGGCGACCGTGAGAAATCAATAAATATAGTCCTATCTAGCATTCGCTTTCAAATAGTAGCTTCTTGCTTTTTTTTACGTTCTTGATATTACAAAAACATTTCAAACACATACATAATGCTATCCCCTAATTGATTTAAATCAATAAATGACACCTTGATACATATTTTCTTTGGATATTATTTTTATGTTATTCAACATATCCTTATCTTTGCATCGGTAAAAAGATAAAGCTCGAGCTAAACTAGATTTAAAAGATAACATTATTGTTTTTAAGGTAACAAGTTTTTAGGTAACATTTAAAATTTAGGTATTATGAAAAAGTTTGGATTAACATTAGTAGCTGCTTTAGCGTTTTCTGCATCAGTATTTGCTAACGGTGTAAACGATTCAACTGTTGTTGCTAAATGGGATGGATCTATTAACAAAGCTAAACTGAACAAGTATTTGAGACTGAATTCAACTCAAGGTGAAGAAGTAGCAGACATTTGCGACTATTTCCAAGAACAGATGAAGATAGCTAACCGTTCTACTAAAGACGCTAACCAGAAAGTACGTAATGCTGTATATGGAAATCTGAAGTTAATGAAAAAGACGTTGAATGATAAGCAATATGCCGACTATGTACGTCTGATGGCATTGACTTTGCGTAACAAAGGTATCAATATTGATAAATAATTCGTTCAAAAATAGATTTTAATAATTAAAGTAAGGCATCCTGTTAAGGGATGCCTTTTTTGTTTTATATGCTTAATCATGCTTCGGGACAGCTACTACTGAAATTTGCTTATCAGGCTTTTTCTTTCAATAAATTTTCCAGCCTAATCAACTCATCACGGTATTGGGCAGCTTCAATAAAGTCGAGTTTCTTGGCAGCCTCCTGCATTAGTTTCCGTGTACGATTGATGCTCTTCTGTAATTGTTCTTTCGACATATATTGTACAATCGGATCGGCTGCAGCATAAAGTTGTTCATCTGCATCAGTATATGCCTTAGGCTGGTTCGAAACCTGTGCTTCACTTTCTGTTTTTTCGAGCAATACATTGCTATATGCACGTTTAATCTGTTTTGGAGTAATGCCATGAGCTTCATTATAAGCTAACTGTTTGGCACGTCGGCGATTAGTTTCATCAATAGTCAGGCGCATACTGTCGGTAATCTTATCGGCATACATGATTACCTTACCATTCACATTCCGGGCTGCTCTTCCAGCTGTCTGCGTCAACGAACGATGCGAACGGAGGAAGCCTTCTTTATCAGCATCCAGTATAGCGACTAAGGATACTTCGGGTAAATCCAAGCCCTCACGAAGCAAGTTGACACCCACCAGTACATCGTAAACACCCTGACGCAAGTCATCCATAATCTTCACACGCTCCAGGGTTTCTACATCACTATGAATATAAGTACAACGAATACCATGATTAAGCAGGTATTCAGTCAGTTCCTCCGCCATCCGTTTGGTTAGAGTTGTAACCAGCACACGCTCCTGCACTTCGATGCGCTGCTGAATTTCTTCCATCAAGTCATCTACCTGATTCATACTGGGACGTACTTCGATAACTGGATCCAACAATCCGGTAGGACGGATAACCTGCTCTACTACGACACCTTCACTTTGTTCCAGTTCATAATCATCAGGTGTCGCACTGACATAAATCACTTGTTTCACCATTTCCTGAAATTCTTCGAACTTCAACGGACGGTTATCCATAGCAGCAGGCAGCCGAAAACCGTATTTTATCAGATTTTCCTTACGTGCACGATCACCTCCATACATGGCACGGATTTGAGGAACACTAACATGACTTTCATCAATAACCATCAGGAAATCTTTTGGAAAAAAGTCGAGCAGACAATAAGGACGAGTACCGGGAGCTCTACCATCAAAGTAACGCGAATAATTCTCTATACCCGAACAGTGTCCCAGCTCGCGAAGCATTTCCATATCATAAGTGACACGTTCGTATAACCGTTTGGCCTCAAAAGTTTTACCTTGTTCTTCGAAGAAAGCGACCTGTTTGGTCAAGTCGTCTTCAATATCATGAATGGCACGAAGCACACTTTCCTTGGTAGTCATAAACAAATTGGCAGGATAGATTTTATATTCATCAAATTCGGCCAGTCTGTGTCCCAAAATCGGGTCTATCTCTTCGATAGCATCGATTTCATCATCCCAAAACATCACTCTCAACGCATTATCCGTATAGGCAAGATAAATATCTACTGTATCGCCTTTTACCCGGAAGTTTCCACGATTCAATTCAAGGTCATTGCGTACATACAGGCTGTCTACCAGTCTTCTTAGAAAGACATTGCGGTCTATGCGCTTGCCTTTCTTCACATCAATCACATTATTGTAGAAATCAGCCGGATTTCCCATACCATAAATGCACGAAACAGATGAAACGACGATAACATCTTTTCGTCCTGAAAGCAAAGCCGATGTAGCAGCCAAACGCAGCTTGTCTATTTCCTCATTGATGGCAAGATCTTTCTCTATATAAGTATCAGTAGAAGGAATATAGGCTTCAGGTTGATAATAGTCGTAATACGACACATAATATTCAACTGCATTATGTGGGAAAAAATTCTTGAACTCGCCATAAAGCTGGGCAGCCAGTGTCTTATTATGACTCAAAATCAGTGTAGGTTTATTGATATTCTTAATCACATTAGCTATGGTAAATGTCTTACCCGAACCAGTTACACCCAACAAAGTTTGAGCAGGCACGCCGTTTTCTATTCCTTCAGTCAATTGTGCAATAGCTTCCGGTTGGTCTCCAGTAGGCTGATAATCTGATACAAGTTCAAAATTCATACGGACAATGTTTAAAAAGCCCGTAAAGTTACATAATATTTTTCACCGACAGGGAAAGTAGTCGAATTTTTATATTAAAAATTATTGAGTTGTTGCATTATTCGACGGAAAGCCGTACTTTTGCACAACTATATTAATTGATATGAAAAAGTACATCGTTATGTCATTACTTCTAGGCGGAGCACTGACTTCGTGTGGGGAGTATAACACCGTGCTTAAAAGTACGGATTACGAATATAAATACGAAGCTGCAAAAGGATATTTTGCCAAAGGGCAAAACAGTCGTGCGGCTACTTTGCTGGAGGAATTGATTCCTATCTTGAAGGGAACAGCTAATGCAGAAGAGTCAGCCTATATGCTGGCTATGACCTACTTCAATCAGGGGGATTTCATTTCAGCATCCCATTATTTCAATGTATATTATACCACTTACCCACGTGGCACCTATACTGAATTGGCACGTTTCTTCTGTGGAAAGGCATTGTATCTGGATACGCCGGAACCTCGTTTGGACCAGACTAGTACATACAAGGCTATTCAGGAACTTCAGATGTTTATCGAATATTTTCCAACCAGTCCGCGTAAGGAAGTGGCTCAGAACATGATTTACGAACTACAGGATAAACTGGTAGAAAAAGAGTATCTTTCAGCAAAGCTATATTATGACCTGGGTTCATATACCGGAAATACTTCTTACAGCAGTACGGGTAACAATTACCTTGCCGCTGTAGTGACAGCACAAAATGTGTTACGCGACTATCCCTATACTAAGTTCAGGGAAGATCTTTCCATCCTGATACTTCGTGCCAAATATGATATGGCAAGAGAAAGTGTGCTGGAAAAAAAAGAAGAACGTATGCGTGACACGATAGACGAATATTATGCATTCAAGAATGAGTTTCCCGAAAGCAAGTATATCCCTGAAGTGGAAAAGATTTTCAAGGATGCCAGCCAATATGTAAAAGAGGAAAATTAATCAAGGTTTATAATAAAGTAAAATTATGGATTACAAAAAAACAAACGCTCCTACCAATACCATTACGCGTAACCTGATGGAATTGTGTGAAGATACGGGTAATATCTATGAAACTGTAGCTATCATCGGTAAGCGCTCGAATCAGATTGCTGTGGAAATGAAGAATGATTTATCGAAAAAGCTGCAAGAATTTGCTTCATACAATGATAATCTGGAAGAAGTGTTCGAAAACAGAGAGCAGATTGAAATTTCACGGTACTATGAGAAATTACCGAAACCGACACTGATTGCTACTCAAGAATACATCGAAGGAAAGGTATATTACCGCAATCCGGCGAAGGAAAAAGAAAAATTACAATAATAATTCCATAGAAAGGGACACAGAAAATGTATTGTCATCAGACCTCTTTCTCAAAAAGAAAGAAAAGGATGAACGTACGTTTCTGTGTCTTTTTTGTTTTTAACCCATAGAAAAAGATTCTCTATTATGATACAACGTATTCAAACTATCTATTTATTCGTAGTTGCCTTATTGCTGGCAGTAGCAATGGCAATGCCTGTAGGTCATTTTTATACCCAAACCCATGTAGCCGCCCTCAGCAACCTGACCGTAACGGCTGCTGACGGTACGGTTAATTACGTGTCGTGGCCCTTGTTTGCACTCCTGCTGATAGCTGCAGCCTTGTCGTTCATTGCCATTTTCTTGTATAAGAAACGAATGGTACAAATCCGCTTGGCAGTCATCAGCAACCTTGTATTAGTGGGTTATTATATAGTAGCAGGTGTATTGGCTTATTCGGTTCTATCGGCATATGGTAGCTTTACACCTTCAGGAGCAATTTGTCTGCCAGTTATTAGCATTATATTAAACTGGCTTGCTATCCGCGGCATACAAAAAGATGAGAAACTGGTTCGTTCTTACAACACGATTCGATAAACATCGTAGCACCATCTTATTAAAAACAGGATACAACCATAAAAATGGCATGCGTAAAAACAAATATTAGTTTTTACACATGCCACATCAAAAGCCTTAATTCATATAAACAGGACTATTAAAACTCCTAAAGGGTACGATTTACTGAATCAATATAATCCAGCAGTTCTTTTCTTCCTGTCTTCTTTTCCGATGAAGTAATAAAATAAGGAGGAAGCTCTTCCCATTGCTCTTTCAAGGTTTCAAGAAAGCGGTCTACATTCTCTTGGGTCTTTCTGGCACTTTGCTTATCTGCTTTGGTAAATACAAGTGCAAACGGAACGCCATTCTCGCCCAGCCATTCAATAAATGCCAAATCGATTTTCTGCGGTTCCAGCCGGCTGTCTATCAAGACGAAAAGACACGTCATCTGCATCCGTTCCAATACGTAATGCTGAATAAGATTCTTGATGCTTTCCATCACTTTTTTCCCTCGTTGCGCATAACCATATCCAGGCAGGTCGACCAGATACCAAGCATTGTTAATCAGGAAATGATTAATCAATAATGTCTTGCCGGGTGTAGACGAAGTCATAGCCAGCTTGGAGTTATTGGTCAGCATATTGATAAGGCTGGATTTGCCTACGTTCGAACGCCCGATGAATGCATATTCCGGCAGGTTTCCTTCCGGACACATGTCTGCCCGCGAGTTGCTTATTACGAATTTGGCACTTGTTATTTCCATTTATATATAATCTTTCTTATTGGTTTTTGATTGATTTCAATAGTAGTCCGGCTTTATTGGGATTATTCCAGGCATTTGTCCAAGTCACGGGTGATTTGCTCCTTGTCAAGATGCTGGCCGATGAAGACGATTTTAATCATACGGTCTCCGTATTTCTCGTCCCAGTCACGCATCAGTCCCGGTTCTTGTACCATCAGTTTGACCAAGTCTTCTTCGGGAGCCGTGGCATACCAAAGCCCTGCTTCTCTCAGTTGCTTTTGCTTGCCCGCTTGTTCGAAGAGGAACGACATGTCGCGATTGTGGCTGAAATAGCATACCCCTTTCGCGCGGATGATGTTCTTGGGCCATTTGGTGGCGATGTAGTGATCCAGTTTATGGATGTCGAATGCCGGGCGGCGATAATAAACGAAAGTGCTGATGCCGTATTCTTCCGCCTCACCTTCATCGTGGTGATGATGGTGATGGTGTTCGTGATGATGTCCTTCCGCTTCTTCGTGTCCATCTGCATCCTCGTGATGATGATGCTCGCCGTTAGGTTGCAGGTGGGCTTCACGCTCTTCTTCTTCCGTCGCAGCTTTTTCGATGCCCCGAATCCATCCGGCAGAAGTAGCCACCCGTTCGAAATCGAACAGATGTGTATTGAGCAGTTTGTCTAAATCGACATCCCCGTAATTGCATTCAATAATTTCTGCTGCAGGCTGGATGGTGCGGATAATCTGTTTGATGCGTCCCAGTTCTTCCGGCTTTACCTCCGCAGCTTTATTCAGCAGGATGATGTTGCAGAATTCGATTTGCTGAATTATCAGGTTCTCGATATCTTCCTCATCGATATTCTTGCGTGTAAGGTCATCGCCGCATGCAAATTCATCTTGCATCCGTAAAGCGTCTACCACTGTTGTGATGCAATCCAGCCGGCAGATGCCGTATTTGGTGTAAGCTCCTCCCAATGAAGGGATAGAACAAATGGTTTGGGCAATCGGTTCGGGTTCGCAGATGCCGCTGGCTTCAATCACGATGTAGTCGAAACGCTGGCTTTTCATCAGCTCGAACAACTGCTCTATCAAGTCTGTCTTCAGCGTACAACAGATGCATCCGTTCTGCAAAGATACCAGACTGTCATCCTTTTGGTTTACAATGCCTCCCTTCTGTATCAGGTCTGCATCAATGTTGACTTCGCCCAAGTCATTGACTATGACGGCAAACTTGATGCCCCGTTTGTTCGAGAGGATTCGGTTTACTAATGTAGTCTTTCCGCTGCCCAGATAACCGGTCAGGAGCAGCACCGGAATTTCTTTTGGTTTCATTTTGTTGTTAAGTAGCTAAGGACTAGATGACTAGGAACCAGGTTTAAAATAGTATCGTTAAAGCATACTTAGAATCAGGTATCTGAACCTGATCACCTGGTACCTGGTCAACTGGTCGACTTATTCAAATAAACTTCTGAATTTCTTGAAGATTTTCTCTTTCAGCGTCATATTGGGTTTGAAGCTTTCCGACTCCTGCCATTTCTCCAATGCCTGACGTTCTTCTTTGGTCAGCTTTTCGGGGATGTATACACTTACATTCACCAGCAGGTCACCCGTGCCGGTATTGTATCCGTAGCTGTTGATAGTAGGAAGTCCTTTGCCGCGCAGACGTAATACCTTACCCGGTTGGGTTCCCGGCTCAATCTTGATTTTCGCTTTTCCGTCGATAGTCGGTATCTCTACCGTGCCCCCTAAGGCTGCGGTGGGCACACTCAGCAGCAGGTTGTAAATCAAGTCGCTTTCGTCACGTATCAGTTCAGGATGCTTTTCTTCCTCCACTAATACCAGCAAGTCGCCCGGTACGCCGTTATGTTTTCCGGCATTGCCTTTACCGTTAATCGTGACCTGCATGCCTTCTGCCACACCGGCAGGTATCTTCACGGTTACGATTTCTTCACCGTAAACGATGCCTTCGCCGTCGCATTCCTTACATTTGTTTTTGATGATTTTACCTTCACCGCCGCATTGCGGACATACGGTTTGGGTCTGCATCATGCCGAAGATGCTTTGCTGGGTGCGTGTTACGCTTCCTGTTCCGTGACAGGTAGGACATGTCTCTACACCTCCCGTACCTTCGGCACCGGTGCCATGGCAATGACTACATGGAACGTATTTTTTCAGCTTGAACTTTTTCTCCACTCCGGTAGAAATTTCTTTCAATGTCAGCTTTACCTTTACGCGCAGGTCAGAACCTCTGTACCGGCGTTGGCGTGGCTGACTGCTTCCGCCTCCGAAACCGCCGAATCCACCTCGTCCGCCGAAGATATCGCCAAACATCGAGAAGATATCGTCCATTGACATACCGCCTCCACCGAAGCCTCCAAAACCTCCGCCTCCGGCAGCTCCGTCTACTCCTGCAAAGCCGAACTGGTCATAGCGTGCACGTTTGTCGGGGTTGCTCAGCACCTCGTATGCTTCTGCCGCTTCCTTGAATTTCTCTTCAGCTTCCTTGTCACCGGGATTCCGGTCGGGATGGTATTGAATCGCTTTCTTACGGTATGCTTTCTTTATTTCGTCTGCAGAGGCTGACTTCTCAACCCCCAATACTTCGTAGTAGTCTCTTTTTGCCATATCAACATCTCATTTTAATTATTGTGCAACAACAACCTTAGCGTGGCGGATTACTTTATCATTTAAGGTATAGCCGGTCTGTACGCAGTCCAGCACCTTTCCTTTCTCTTCTTCGCTCGGGGCAGGAACCAATGCGACAGCCTCGTGGAAATCGGTATCGAAAGCTTCGCCTATGGGTTCCATCTTTTGCAAGCCTTCTTGCGCCAGCACTTTCTGAAACTTCTGCGAAATCAGCTCGATGCCTTGGCATACGGCCTCGATGTCTTCCGATTTCTTGGCGTTCTGCAAGGCACGTTCCATGTCGTCCAAAATAGGAAGCACGGCACTGATGGTCTTTTCTCCGCCGTTCTTGATAAGTTCGGCTTTTTCTTTCATCGTGCGTTTACGGTAGTTGTCAAACTCGGCAGACAGGCGCAGGTATTTGTCTTTCTGCTCTTCGATGGTCTGCTTGGCTGCATCCAATTCCTGTTGCAACTTTTGTTCTTCCGTCAACTCCTGAGCCTCCTCTTTCTTATCTTGTTCTTTTTCAGCCGCCTTTTCCGCTTTTTCTTCGGTGGCTTTAGCTGATTGGTCTTGTTTCAATTCTTCTTCGTTAGGATTCTTTGTACTCATAGTTATATTGCGTTTTTTATTTTGTTCTTTTTTAAGATGTGTCTCTACAAAATCTATGCCTGAATGCCGAAAGTCAGGAAAACAGGTGCAAAAGTAGTGATTTTTTGCCATACTGGCAGGGTTTATGCCGCTTCATTCGTCTTTTTTTGCTATCTTTGTGCCCGATTTAATAAAATAGGTATAGTAACAGGTATAATAAGAAGATGATAACAGTTTCAAACGTAGCCGTTCAATTCGGGAAGAGAGTATTGTATAATGATGTAAACATCAAGTTCACCAATGGGAACATCTATGGTATCATCGGTGCCAACGGCGCCGGAAAGTCCACTTTCCTGAAAGTGATTTCGGGAGAACTGGACCCTACCAAAGGAAGTGTGACACTGGGACCGGGCGAACGCCTTTCGGTATTGAGTCAGGACCACTTTAAGTATGATGCGCATACGGTGCTCGATACGGTGCTGATGGGACATACCGTATTATGGGATATCATGAAGCAGCGCGAGGCTTTGTATGCCAAAGCCGACTTTACCGATGAAGACGGGCTGAAGGCTGCCGAACTGGAAGAGAAGTTCGCCGAGCTGGAAGGATGGAATGCCGAAAGCGATGCCGCCATCCTGTTGAGCGGACTGGGCATTAAGGAAGACAAGCATTACGCGCTGATGGGTGACCTGAGTGGTAAGGAAAAAGTGCGTGTGATGTTGGCTCAGGCATTGTTCGGCAATCCCGACAACTTGCTTCTCGACGAGCCTACCAATGACCTGGATATGGATACGGTGACTTGGCTGGAAAACTACCTGGCCGATTTCGAGCATACGGTGTTGGTGGTAAGCCACGACCGTCACTTCCTTGATTCTGTCTGTACGCATACCGTCGACATCGACTTCGGAAAAGTAAATCTCTTTGCCGGAAACTACAGCTTCTGGTACGAGTCCAGTCAGTTGGCTTTGCGCCAGCAGCAGAACCAAAAGGCAAAGGCTGAGGAAAAGCGCAAGGAACTGGAGGAGTTTATCCGTCGTTTTTCTGCCAATGTGGCAAAATCGAAGCAGACTACCAGCCGCAAGAAGATGCTGGAAAAACTGAATGTAGACGAAATCAAACCCTCGTCACGCAAGTATCCGGGCATCATTTTCACGATGGATCGCGAACCGGGCAACCAGATATTGGAAGTATCCGGGCTGCGGGCTGAGACGGAAGACGGAACCGTATTGTTTAACGATGTCAACTTTACCGTAGAAAAGGGAGACAAGATTGTATTCCTGAGCCGCGACCCGCGTGCCATGACGGCTTTGTTCGAAATCATCAACGGAAACCGCAAGCCTCAAGCCGGACATTACAACTGGGGAGTAACGATTACTACCGCTTATCTTCCACTGGATAACACCGATTTTTTCAATAGCGACCTGAATCTGGTGGATTGGCTGAGCCAGTATGGCGAAGGAAACGAAGTTTATATGAAGAGTTTCCTGGGCCGTATGCTGTTCTCGGGCGAAGAAGTGCTGAAGAAAGTCAATGTGCTTTCGGGAGGCGAGAAGATGCGTTGCATGATAGCCCGTATGCAGCTGCGCAACGCGAACTGTCTGATTCTGGATACGCCGACCAATCACCTCGACTTGGAATCGATTCAGGCGTTCAACAACAACCTGAAGATTTACAAAGGCAATATCCTCTTTGCTTCGCACGACCATGAGTTTATCGAAACCGTTGCCAACCGTATCATCGAACTGACTCCGAACGGCATCATCGACAAGATGATGGAGTATGACGAGTACATTGCGTCCGACCACATCAAGGAAATGCGTGCCAGAATGTACGGGGACAATTGAATAAATGAAGAATGAAGAATTAAGAATGAAGAATTTAATATAGGCCGTTAAAAATAGGATTATCCTCTTTCGCAAAGAAGATAGTCCTATTTTCATTTGACTGATTATCTGCTCTGTGTCTCTGTGTTCGGTAAAATCGGTTTCATGCTTTTATAAGAACTCTGCACCGAACGAGAGAGGGAGCAGGCTTTTCACTCCTTCCAGACAATAGATTTCCTGTTCGCTGTACAGCAGAATCCGCATCGGGCGATGATAGCGTTGTTCGGTTTCCAGCAAGACTTGCCGGCAGGCGCCACAGGGCGGAATCGGAGTCTGAACAAACCCTGAAGCGCTGCGGGCTGCAATGGCAAGTGTCTTTACAGGCTGGTCGGGATATTGCGAATTGGCATAAAACAGGGTGGTACGTTCGGCACATGTGCCCGAAGGGTAGGCGGCGTTCTCCTGGTTCGAACCAGTTACTATCGTGCCGTTTGCCAATAAAACGGCAGCTCCGACCGCAAAGTGGGAATAAGGAGCATAACTCCGCCGGGTCGCTTCCTTGGCCGCGTCTATCAGCCGGCGGTCTTCTTCGTCCAGCTCGGTATACGGGCAGGCACATACGGGTATTTCTATTCTGAAGTTTCTCATGGGAATTTGTATTTCTCTTATTTTATACAAATAAACAGAAAAAAACGGAGATTTCCTATCTTGTTTTGCATTTATTCCGACGATGCTTTATCTTTGTCGGTATAAAAAACAGAAAAAGAATGAAAAACATCACTCATTGGTTGCTTCTGTTCAGTTTGCTGTTATGGACAGGTGCCGTTTCGGCACAACGGAACAAGGCATACGAAGATTATATCAAGAAATACCGGAGTATTGCGGTCGACGAAATGAAACATTACCGCATCCCGGCAAGCATTACACTGGCACAGGGGCTTCTGGAGTCAGGAGCCGGTAAAAGTCAGCTGGCACGGAAGTCTAACAATCACTTCGGCATTAAGTGCGGCGGTTCATGGGACGGACCTTCGGTCAGCTATACCGATGATGCGCCCAACGAATGTTTCCGTGCTTACAAGCATCCGAAGGATTCTTACCGCGACCATTCCAAGTTCTTGCGTTCGGGAGCACGCTATGCTTTTCTGTTCCGTCTGAAGATTACCGATTACAAGGGATGGGCAAAAGGATTGAAAAAAGCCGGTTATGCTACCGACCCCAGTTATGCCAACCGCCTGATTAAGATTATCGAAACGTATGACCTCGATAAATACGACCGTAAGGGAGGACTGAAGTGGGCGGAAAAGTTCCCGAATCCGCACCAGCCTTATCTGGCAAACGAATTGCTTTACGTCATAGCCCGTCCCGGGGATACCTTTAAGAGTATCGCCAAGGAATTTGACTTGAAGAAGAAGAATGTGCGCAAATACAATGAACTTCCCAAGGATTACGAGTTCCGTGGGGGAGAAATCGTGTATCTGGAGGAAAAGCGCAAGAAAGCTACCAAAGACCATATCTCTTACATAGCGAAACAAGGAGACTCGATGTATGACATTTCGCAGATGTTCGGCATCAAGCTGAAAAACCTGTACAAGCTGAACGGTATGGATCCCGAGACCTCCGAACTTCGGGTAGGCGATATCATCTGGCTGCGATAAAGAAGATAAGCCTCACGCCTGCAAACCATTCGTTTTATCTATAGAAAAAGGAGAACCAACCGTTGAAGCTGGTTCTCCTTTTCTAGAATAAAATTGTTCGTTTTTATCCTCCGAAGTTGTCATACATGATTGAACTTGGATCTACGCCCAAGCTATCCAGCATGCTGACAACCGATTTCGACATCGGACCCGGACCACACATATAGTACTCGATGTCTTCGGGAGCCTCGTGATATTGCAAATAAGTTTCATACATCACTTTATGCACAAATCCCGGAGTATATTTCACACCTGCGGCATCGGCTGCGGGGTCGGGACGGTCGAGAGCCAAATGGAAATGGAAGTTAGAGAAATCCTTTTCCAGCTGCAGAAAGTCTTGCAGGTAGAACACTTCGTTCAGCGCACGGGCACCGTAGAAGTAGTGCATCTCGCGGTCGCGCGTGTTTAAGGTACGGGTCATGTGCATAATCTGGGCACGCAACGGAGCCATACCGGCACCACCTCCTACCCAAATCATTTCTTTCTTGGAATCAAAAATCGGGTGGAAATCGCCGTAAGGACCGCTCATCAATACCTTATCGCCCGGCTTCAACGTAAAGATATACGAAGAAGCGATACCCGGATTGACATCCATAAATCCGCTACGGTCGGGCTTGAACGGAGGTGTGGCGATACGCACGGTCAGCATAAACACGTCGCCTTCGGCAGGATAGTTCGCCATCGAATAGGCACGGATGGTAGGCTCGGTATTGACACACTTCAGCGAGAACATATTGAACTTCTTCCATGCCGGCAGGTATTCATCACCAATCAATTCCTTATCGATGTCCTTGTCGTAGTCCATCGTGAATGCCGGAATCTTAATCTGCGCATACGAACCGGGAATGAAATCCATGTGTGCGCCGGCAGGCAGCTGCACTTTGAATTCCTTGATGAAGGTAGCCACATTCTTATTGGAAATAACAGTACATTCATATTCTTTTACGCCCAATACCGATTCGGGCACCTTGATAGACATATCGCCTTTCACTTTCACCTGACAGCCCAGACGCCAATGGTCTTTCTGCTGCTTGCGGCTGAAGTGAACCACTTCGGAAGGCAGAATCTCACCTCCCCCTTCCAATACCTGACACTTGCATTGTCCACATGAACCTTTTCCACCACAAGCCGACGACAGGAACACATTGTTTACTGCCAGCGTATTCAGCAACGTAGAACCGGATTCCACTTCCATTTCTTTTTCACCATTGATGGTCAGTTTCACCTTGCCCGAGGTGACCAGGAAGTTCTTTGCCACCAACAGGATGACCACCAGCACAAGAATAGTCACCAGGAATACCCCAATGCTTGCTAAAATAAAATTTATATCCATTGTCTGATTCCTTTCTTCATTAAATGTTCAAACCAGAGAAACACATAAACGCCATCGCCATCAGGCCTACGGTGATGAACGTAATGCCCAGGCCTTTCAGCGGAGCCGGCACATTGGAGTAAGCCATCTTCTCACGGATGGCAGCCAAACCGACAATGGCCAGCATCCAACCCAATCCCGAGCCCAAGGCGTAGGAAACAGAATCCCAGAAGTTACCGATGAACTTCGGGTCGGAAGGAGTCAGATTGATGCGTTGCTGCATGAACAGCGAAGCGCCCATGATGGCACAGTTTACAGCAATAAGCGGCAAGAAGATACCCAGCGAGGCATACAGCGAGGGGCTGAAACGCTCTACCACCATTTCCACCAACTGGGTGATAGCCGCAATGACGGCAATAAAGAGGATGAAGCTCAAGAAGCTGAGGTCAATGCCCAAAATGCCATCGGCAGCCAGTACCTTCGTCTGAAGCAGGTAGTTGACCGGCAGTGTCACCACCAGCACAAAAGTTACGGCGATACCCAATCCGATAGCCGTCTTCACATTCTTCGACACGGCAATGTAAGAACACATACCCAGGAAGAACGCGAAAATCATATTGTCCACAAAGATTGAACGGACTAATAAACTTATAAAATGTTCCATAATGCTTTTCTTTTCTTGTTATTCCTTATCTTGTAATTCGGGATGCTTAGCGCGTTGGTACCATATCAGGCAAGCGACGATAATCAACGCCATCGGCGGCATCAGCATCAAGCCATTATTGACATAACCCGCTTCCTTGACGGCATCGTAGTTCAGGATATTGAATCCGAGCAAAGTGCCCGAGCCTAACAACTCACGGATGAAAGCCACGATAACCAGAATCTTGGCATAGCCCAAGCCGTTGCCCAAGCCATCCAGGCAAGACTCCCACGGTCCATTCGACATGGCGAACGCCTCGAGACGCCCCATCAGGATACAGTTGGTAATAATCAAACCGACGTAAACAGACAACTGTACGCTGACGTCGTAAGCAAAAGCTTTCAGCAATTCGCTCACGATAGTCACCAAAGCGGCTACCACCACCAGCTGCACAATGATACGGATACGGTTTGGAATGGTCTTACGAATCAACGAGATAACGACATTCGAAAATGCGGTGATAATCGTTACAGATAAACCCATCACGATAGCGGGCTCCAACTTAGAGGTAACCGCCAATGCCGAACAGATACCCAACACCTGCACGGTGACCGGGTTGTTCATGCTAATCGGAGTGGAGAAAACTTCTTTATTCTTAGCTGAAAATAAACTTCCCATTGCGATAATCTCCTTCCTTTATTCTTTAACAGTTAAAAACTTGGTGTAATGTCCCATGCAGTTCTTCAGCATCTGCCCTACAGCTACCGAAGTGATGGTACCTCCGGAAATGCCGTCCACCTGAAATTCAGGTTTTGCTACCTTCCCGTTCTTTACGACATCCAGTCCGACAGACTCGCCGTCCATCACGTTTTTGTCTTTAAACTCATTTTGAAAATGTTCGGTAGCAATCTCGGCTCCCAAACCCGGCGTTTCAGACGCATGCGAGAAATAAGTGCCGAACACCGTGTTCTTGTCTTCATTCAAGGCGACATATCCCCAAATGGCTCCCCACAAACCGGTGCCATAAACCGGAATGACATATTTCGTCTGACCGTCTACCTTGCAGACAAACAGATGGGCTTCGCCTTTTTCCTTATAGGCTTTCTCATAACCGGTAACGAAAGCTCCTTCGTAAGGTTTTACCGAACCGTCTTCGGCAACCAGCAGGTCTTGTTCTACCACTTTGGCAAACTCAGCCTCGGCATCCTCCACTTCGCGGATGCCCAGCGAAGCCAGAATCTGTTTCTTGGTATCCAGCTCGACATTCTTGCCTTGCAGCTCGCGCAAAGAAGAATTAACGAATGCCAGCAAAAATGCTACGATAATCACCAATACCGAAGCATAAATGATCGTATAAGAGTTACTATTCGTATTCATTGTATATTCGGTTTTTAATTGTTAGACATAGCACGTTTTGCACGACGCGAGATATTGTTCTGTACCACGAAATAATCAATCAGCGGCGCAAAGATATTCATCAGCAGGATAGCCAGCATCATGCCTTCGGGATAACCCGGATTGAGCACACGGATAATGATAGCCATCGCGCCAATCAGGAAACCATAAACGAACTTTCCGTTTTCCGTACGCGAGGAAGTTACCGGGTCAGTAGCCATAAACACAGCACCGAAACAGAAACCACCCAAGCACAGATGTTCGTACCAAGGCATATGGGCAATAGCCGTATCCGGTCCCCATGTATTGAAGACCCAGCCCATCAGAGCACCGCCGACAAATACAGACAACATGGTTTTCCAGCTTGCTACGCCCGACCAAAGCAGGATAACCGCACCAATGGCAATGGCAATCACGCTGGTCTCGCCGATGGAACCCGGAATAAGACCTGTCACCATATCCCAAGAGAAAGCCGGACACTCAGCCACCTTAGCTACACCCAACGGAGTAGCTGCAGTCAAGCCGTCGACGGTCTTGCCCAATCCGAAAATGCTGTCGCCTGAAACCCAAACGGTATCGCCCGACATCTTGGTAGGATAAGCAAAGAACAGGAATGCACGGGTAATCAAAGCCGGATTGAAGATATTCATACCTGTACCTCCGAACACTTCCTTACAGAAAACAACTGAGAATGCCGTAGCAATGGCAAGCATCCACAACGGACAATCTACCGGGACAATCATCGGAATCAACATACCGGTGACAAGGAAGCCTTCCTGAATCTCTTCTTTCTTCCACTGGGCTACGATGAACTCGATACCCAAACCGACTACATACGAAACGATAATCTTAGGCAATACAGCCAAGAAACCATAACCGAATATTTCGATAAAACTGCCTTCCACTCCGGCAGCGTGATAATGCTGGTAGCCTACATTGTACATACCAAAGAGCAATGCCGGCAGCAGAGCAATCACCACGAACGACATGATACGTTTGCTATCTATCGCATCGTGGATATGTGTTCCAGTCTTCGATGTGGCATTCGGCACGAACAAGAATGATTCGAAGCCTTCGAAAACCGAACGAAAAGCATGATATTTGCCTCCCTCCTCAAAGTTCGGCTTTATCTTATCAAGATAATTTCTTAATGCGTTCATTGATTTTTTAGTTTGTTAGTTTATTAGTTTGTAAGTTTTTAAGTTGATTAGTTGGTTAGTTTGTTAGTTTGTTAGTTGGTTAGTAAACCTTACTTCAAAAGAACCTGATAACTTAAGAACTTAAAAACTTAAAAACTCATATTAATTAACACATCTCCTTACGAAGCATATCCAACCCTTCGCGGACAATCCGTTGCAACTCCATCTTCGACGAGCAGACAAATTCACACAAGGCGAAATCTTCGGGAGCTACCTCGTAAATGCCCAATTCCTCCATCCGGTCAATATCACCGGCGATAATGGCTTTTATCAGGTATTCGGGCAGGATATCCATCGGAAGCACCTTGTCGTATTCGTTCGACATAATCATGTGGCGTTCTCCGCCTTTCACACGGGCATCCAACACATACTCCTTTTTCTTGCCCATCAGCCAGTTGAAATAAGAATGGCTGGTACTGAAATCATTCAGGCGAGGCATAATCCAACCCAACATCTCGTGCACGTCGTTTCCTTCAGGAATAACCGTCACCTGTGTATGGAATGCACCCAGAAAACCGTTTACCGGAATCTTCTTGCCGGTCAGCACATTGCCGCTGATGCAACGCACTTCCCTCTCCTTATTTATATTATTAGCCAAGACATCGGTCAGCATCGCTCCCACTTTCAGCTTGTAATAAGCCGGCTTTTTCACTTCGGAACCGGTAACAGCTACCGTACGGGTCAAGTCCACACGACCTGTTTTCAGTAAACGGCCAATAAAAAGCACAGCCTGCGGATCGATAGTCCATACTGTTTCGCCCTTGTTCACCGGAGCGATATGATTGATCTGCACGCCTACATTACCTGCAGGATGTGGTCCATCGAAGACAGTCAACGTAATGTGCTGTGCTTGAACCAATGCTTTGGCATGTTGGTTGACGGAAATACTCAAATATACTTTGGCTATTTTTGCCAAAGCATCCAACCCAGCCTGAAAGTTTTCTTCCTCTCCTTTCAGGGCAAACTCGAAATCGGGAGCCAGCGGATTCGTATCAAAAGCAGACACAAAGATAGCCCGTGGGGCAACAGACGGATCTGCAATCACATCATACGGACGTTGACGGATGAAAGCAAATAATCCAGCATCCAACAACAATTTCTTTACCGCATCTCCATTCATTCGGGTTACATCTTGTTTGCCAAACTCTTCATAATCTTGTTCGTTGGCAGCTTCTACCGTAATGCTCATCACCTTACGGCGAGCACCACGTTCTACACTCGTAACTACGCCACTTACGGGCGAAACAAATTTCATTTCAGGATGATTCTTGTCGATAAACAAGGGTCCCCCGGCCATTACATACTCCTGTTCTTTGACAACTACTTTCGGAATGACACCCGTAAAATCATCGGGACACAACGCATAGAATCCCGGCTCTTTCGCAGTTATCAGTTCCGCAGCAGCTTTACCTTTCAGGTTTATGTCTAAGCCTTTACGCAATTTTATTAGATTAGCCATATAGTAGGTTATAAAATAGGTTTTACTAAGCTCGTGGCAAATTTACACAAATTATAGGTTAATCAAGAAAATTTGCTTATCCGTTTACAGAAATAAATCCTTATCCGGACAAGCAAATAGATCATAATCCTAACTTTCTGCTGTTTTTGTAAAGTAAAGAATACAAATTCATCGTTCCTCAGCAAACATCGGATCCCATGCCGGCAAACGGATTGGGTCTTGTTTCAAAATATCCAACACCTTGGCTGGCACGTATTTCTTTTCCACCACCAGACGGAACATATATTCATTAAACCATTCATCGGTCATAATCAGATGTCCCTGATAACCTGCTTCCGCTCCCCAACTGTTTTCTACCATCCATTTCTTCGGCTTGCCGTCGGCATCAAGGTCTACTGCCATCAAAGTCATCGCATGACTCGAACCGCTGGCAAAAGTCTGGATACGTTGCTTCTTATTCATACCAAAAGTCGTTCCCATCAGCGAAGCGTAATCGTAATTGTTCAGGTCGAGCGTGCCGCGCTTGCTGTCGAGAAACTTGCCTACATCGCAAGAGAAATACATCATCGTGCTGTCTTTTATCGACTCGATAGCCATTGCCTTGATGTCTTCTATCGGCAGATTCACATACGTCCAGTTGCGTCCGTCGTAGGTATGGCGGTCGTAATCGATTTCGTAACAACGGTAAAACTCACGGCTGGGGTCGTTCATCAGCATCACATAGTTGCCGGTAAGGTCGTTGCCCAGGAAAGTCTGGTAAAACGAAAGCGGAGTATATTCTTTCGTCTCGCCGTTCAGGGTCCAGGTGAAGCGTTCCACCGGTTCGCCGAAAGCCAAAGCCAACATGCGGTAAACGGTTCCCAGCATCTCTTTCTTCTGTTCTTCCAATGCAGCCACCTTGGTCCCCTCTTCTGCCGCTTGGCGCAACTGCAAGCCGAATTCTTTCAATTTCAGTTCCAGCAGATTGGCAATTTGGCTGGTATGATTGCTGCTATAAGTCTCCGGCATGACCGAAGCCGGCACAACACCGTATTTGCCGATAATGTCCGAAATACCCGTAAATTGTCCTCCATCGCTGATAGGGTGCTTGAAAAGCCATTCCACCATCTTGTCTTCCATCGGCTTCTCACGTGTATCAATAATGCCTTGCAAAAAGAGGTTCGCTTTTTCTAACTGGTCGTAAAAGAAACAGTAATTCTGCGAAAACTCCATCTCGTCCAAGCCATATTTCGCCATCATCTGCGCCCGGAGCACATTCAGCCCCGTAAAGAGCCAGCAACGTCCCGATTGCTGCTGGTCGGTAATGCCGCGCGAAAGAACCCGGTTGGAAAAATGCGTGTCGAAGTTGGTAAGGTTCTCATGATTCTTTGCCAGCACCGAAATGCTGGTACCTGCCATCGCGTTATAAATGGCTTTGTCCGCAGCCGTATGCTTATAGCTGCTTTTTATCTCCTGCAACATTTCCGGAGTGATGCCTCCCTGCTGCGCCTGCACCGTTGTCAGCGCCATCGCCATGAGGCAGAATGCGATACTTTTCTTCATGTCTTGTTATTTAAGCAATTTAATGTTATTATTTAAGGATTTTATTCATATACGGTTGCAAATATAACAATTTTCTCATAAATAATGACTCAAAGCTCATTTATATTATTGTGTACGGACTTGCTTCCGCCTGCTTTCTATGGCTCAATCAGGCGTTCGGGTTTTGCCATACAGGCGTTTCCATTCTATGTCCTCCATACGGGAGACGTACGTCCTCCAATCGGGGGATATACGTTTTCCATACGGAGGACGTACGTTTTCCGATTGGAGGACGTAGAATGAAGCTGCGTCCATACAGGATATGATGCAGTTTCACAAACATTGGTTACCAAGAGAAAATCCAACAGAACGTCGCCGATTTTTTAAAAATCTTGAAATAACTACAGGAAATAAAGCCTACCTCAACTGATATTTGTATTTTTGATACATTTTCAGAAAACTATATGAGAAAGATTATCCACATAAAACATTTTGTCCGCTCCACCATCATACTGATAATGGTGTGCTATTTCGGATTGATTGCGGTACTGAATCTTTCTTTCATACAGCGGCAACTGAGCGCCATAGCAGCCAGCGAACTGGAAAAAATCATGAAGACCGAGGTAAGCATCGGCAACATCGATTTGGGGTTGCTGAACCGGATTATTATCCGGAATGTAACGCTGAAAGACCGGGAGAAGCACGAGATGCTGAAAATATCACGCCTTTCCGCCAAAATAGATATCACCCCCTTATTGCATGGGAAAATCCGTATCAGCAGTGTGCAACTGTTCGGACTGAACGCCCGCCTGAACCGGAAAACTCCTGACAGCCCGACTAATTTCCAGTTCGTGCTGGATGCCTTCGCATCGAAAGATACGGTAAAGAAAGAGACAAACATCGACCTGCGCATCAACTCGGTGCTGATTCGCAGGGGGCAGATTTATTACGATATCCTTTCCGAGCCCGAGACTCCGGACCGTTTCAACGCCAAGCACATCGGCATTCAGAACATTTCGGCAACGGTTTCGCTGAAGGCATTGACCAAAGACTCCGTCAACGCCCAAATCCGACGCATGAGTTTTAACGAAAACAGCGGATTCAAACTGAAGAAGCTGGCTGTCAAGATGATAGCGACTCCCCGGAAACTTGCCGTAAGCGACCTGGAAATACAATTGCCCAATACCGCGCTGGCTATCGACAGCCTGACCGCAACCTACGACAGCGTACCCCACTTTCCGAAACTGGACACGGGGGCCGCTTATCAAATGAAGCTGAACGCCAGCATCACGCCTGCCGATATCGCCATGTTTGTACCGGCACTGAAACATTTCGACAGCCCGATTGATTTCCGGCTGGCACTGGAAGGCAAAGGCAACCAAACCCGCTGTACTGACATTTACGTCAGCGGGAACAAACAAACCCTATTGCTCAAAGCGCAAGGAATGGTCAACCACTGGAACCGGAAAGAAGACCTTTACCTGTTCGGGCAAGTATCCCAACTGGATGCCGATGCCCAGGGACTGGCATGGCTATTCCATAATCTTACCGGAAAAGAGTCTACTCCCGGTGCTGTAAAGCGTTTGGGTGACGTACATTTCAACGGAGATGTATCGGGCTATCTGCACCAACTGACAACGCATGGGACTCTCACTTCAGAAGCCGGAACCATCCAGGCAAACGTCACCATGCACCGCCCCAAAGATGCTTCTTACCGCTCTTATTCCGGCAAGATAATCAGCACCCAACTGAATCTCGGCACCTTACTCGGACAGGAACAGACCTTGGGCAATACATCCTTCGACATCGAGCTGCAAGGACTGAGGTATAAGGACGGGAAACCGGAATCGTACATCAAGGGCACCATATCCTCACTGGCATACAAGCAATATGAATACCACAACATCCTGCTCGACGGGCAATACACCCCGGGAGGATTCGACGGAAAGATTTCGATGAATGACCCGAACGGCGAAATCGAAATCAACGGACATATCGCTACCCAACAGCCGGTGCCCGACTTCAACCTGCGGGCAAGCATCAACCGTTTCTGCCCCAACAAGCTGAACTTAACGAAGAAATATGCCGACACGGATTTCTCGTTAAACCTGTTGGCAGACTTTTCCGGAAACTCGATTGACGACATACAAGGGAAAATCAGCATTGACAGCATACGGATGCATTCACCCGAAGAGGAAAAATGCTATTCGCTCGACCATTTCATCATCCAGGCCGGAACAACCGGAACGAACAACGAGAAACAAATCGAAATACATTCACCTTTCCTCAACGGAAAAGTGGAAGGGCACTATTCGTACCGTACGTTACCGGTCAGCATACTGAAAACCGTTCACCGCTACCTGCCCTCCTTGCTGGCTTCCGACAAGGAAATGCCTGCCTCCGACAACAATTTCCGCTTCCAACTGCAAATGGACGATGCCGAATTCCTGTCGAAGGTGGCGGACATTCCTTTGCAACTTGCCATGCCGGTCTCGTTGCAAGGCTATTTCGATGATAACCGCACACGCATCCAAGTACGGGCATACGCTCCCGAATTCACCTATAAAGGAGCCTATTATGAAGCCGGCACTTTCCTTTGCGACAATACGGAAGAAGGACTGCAATGCCAACTGCGCGCCAACAAACGGATGAAGAAGGGAAGCATGGTCAACCTGGCGGTCAACGCTTTGGCAAAAGAAGACCAATTGAAAGCTACCGTAAACTGGGGCAACAACACAGCAGATACCTTCAGCGGCATGATTGGAGCGACGGCTTCTTTCGAAAAACCGGAATCTGGAGAAAAACTTAGCACACGCATTGATATCCAACCCAGCCAAATCGTATTGAATGACAGCATCTGGACAATTCATCCTTCCGAAGTCATCATCGACCAAGGCATCATCGATGTACGCAACTTCCTGTTCGAACATCAGGACCAATACGTACGGGCAAACGGACGCATAGGGAAAACCGAAACAGACAGTTGCACTGTAGACCTGAGCAACATCAACCTGCAATACATCATGGACATCATCCAATTCCATGCGGTAAAGTTCAACGGGCTGATAACCGGGCGGGTACACCTTCATCATGTGCTGGAGAAACCGGTCATGAACGCCCGTCTGGATGTGAAAAACTTCTCGTTGAACGATGCGTTGCTGGGCAGAGGAGACATCAAAGCGGCATGGGACAACGAACTGGGAGGCATACGCCTGCTGGCGGACATTCGTGAAAACAAGCAGTATTCCACCTACGTAGACGGATACATTTCGCCCAAAGAAAAAGGGCTGGACCTACACATCCATGCCGGAGGAACGAACCTGGCTTTCCTTCAGCCTTTCATCGACGGCATCTTTACGAATATGCAAGGACGCGTATTCGGCAATGTCCGCCTCTTCGGGCCTTTTGCTGGACTCGACCTGGAAGGAAGCGCGCAAGCCGATGCCAGCATGAAAGTCGATATACTGAATACGGCCTTCAAGGTGCACGCCGATTCTGTACATATCCGTTCGGGACATTTCGGATTCGACAATGTGCAGATTGCCGATATGGAAGGACATACCGGAACGGTGAACGGCTCCCTCGACCACCGGAAGCTAAAGCACCTGACTTATAATTTCCGCTTCAACACCAACAACATGCTGGTATTCCATACGGAAAAGGAAACGCCCGAATTTCCTTTCTACGGAACCATCTATACGACAGGCGAGGTCCTGCTAAGAGGCGGAAACAATGCACTGAACGTAGACGGAACGCTGCGCACCGACCCACGGACATCGTTTACATACGTTACAGCCACAGCCACCGAAGCGACCAGCAACCAGTTCATCGAATTTGTAGACCGTACCCCGAAACGTCAGCAAGAGCACATCTATACCGAAGTGTATCATCCGCTGAACGTAGTCAAAGAAGAGGAAGAAGACGATACACCGCTCGACATGCACCTGAACTTCCAGATAGAAGCTACACCCGATGCTACGATGCGCATCGTCATGGACCCCGTAGCGGGCGACAACATCTCTGCCAACGGCAGCGGAAACCTCCGCATCAATTTCTACAACAAAGGTGATTTCCTGATATTCGGCAACTACAACATCGAAGAAGGAATCTACAAGATGAGCATGCAGAATGTCATCCGGAAAGATTTTGTCCTGCAATCGGGAGGGACTGTATCCTTCAACGGCAATCCGCGTCAGGCAAACCTGAATGTGCAGGCTGTCTATACGGTCAACTCAGCCTCGCTGAACGACCTGGTGGCAGACGCTTCCAGCACCAAAGGCACTGTCCGTGTGAACTGCCTGTTGAATCTGAGTGGCAACCTGACCAGCCCTACCCTGAAGTTCGACCTCGACCTTCCGACCGTGAGCGATGAAGACCGCGAGCTGGTAAGAAGCCTGACCAGCACCGAAGAGCAGATGAATACACAAATCATCTATCTGCTGGGTATCGGAAAATTCTACACCTACGATTACAACAACAATGCCAACCAGTCGGACGCCACCAGCTCGCTGGCATTCAGCACCTTGTCAGGACAACTGAACAACATGCTCTCGCAAGTCATCGATAGCCAGAACTGGAATGTAGGCACCAACCTGAGTACAGGCGAAAACGGCTGGACAGACGTAGAGGCGGAAGCCATCCTGTCGGGACGATTGCTGAACAACCGGCTTATCATCAACGGCAATTTCGGATACCGTGACAACGCTCTGCAGAACACCAACTTCGTAGGCGACTTTGAAGCCATGTGGATGCTGACCAAGAACGGAGAGTTCCGTCTGAAAGGTTACAACGAAACCAACGACCGATACTTTACCAAGTCTACGCTGACAACCCAAGGCATCGGATTGATGTATAAAAAAGATTTCGACAATTGGCGCGAGCTTTTCGACTGGATATTGCTCCGAAGAAGAAAAAGACAAAAGCCAACCGAAGAACAACCGGCTGCCCAACAAAAAAGGAATCAAGAAACAAAACTGACAGACTAATAAGATTGACCCTATGAAACAAAACTTTTACCTACCTGCCGAATGGCATACACAAAGTTACATACAACTGACCTGGCCTCATCAGGAAACTGACTGGAACTATATGCTCGAAGAAGTGGAAGCGTGCTTCTGCAATCTTGCCCGTGAAATAGCTACCCGTCAACCCTTGCTGCTCGTAGCGCCTCAATTTCCTGAAGTCTTGGAACAGGCTGACTACCGGCAAAATATCCGTTTCATTGCCTGTCCTACCAACGATACCTGGGCACGCGACCACGGCTTCATCACCCTGCTGAAAAGCAGCGGTTCTCCCTTACTGCTGGATTTCTGCTTCAACGGATGGGGAATGAAATTCGCCGCCTGCAAAGACAACCTGATTAACAGCCATATTTATAAAAGCGGTATGCTGAACGGACATTACATCAATTGCCGCAACTTCGTGCTGGAAGGCGGTTCGATAGAAAGTGACGGCGACGGCACTTTGCTTACTACTTCTACTTGCCTGCTGGCTCCCAACCGGAACGATACCTTATGCCGCCATGAAATCGAACAATACCTGAAAGAGCGTTTCAACCTGCTCCAGGTATTATGGCTGGATTATGGCTTTCTGGCAGGAGACGATACAGACAGTCATATCGATACCCTAGCACGCCTGTGTCCCGACCATACCATTGTCTATGTGCAATGCACGGATACGGCAGACGAACATTACGGAAGCCTTCATGCCATGGAAGAACAGTTGAAATCCTTCCGTACCCTTGACGGGGACCCTTACCGGCTGCTTCCCCTACCCTTGCCCGATGCCATATACGACCAGGAAGGAGAAAGGCTTCCTGCCACATACGCCAATTTCCTGATAATGAACCGTGCGGTGTTATACCCCACGTATGCCCAGCCGGAAAAAGACAAAGAGGCAGCCCGTGTGCTGGCACAGGCTTTCCCCGACCGTGAAATCGTAGGCATCGATTGCCGTGCCCTGATACAGCAACACGGTTCGTTGCATTGCGTCACCATGCAATATCCCGAAAGCGTCTGTCCTTTCTGACAGACAAAAATAAACCGAATGTCTTACCTATATTATATATACATTATTATATTATGACAAGAATCATCCGCGTCGGTATCGTACAACAATCGTGCTCGAACGATATCAAGAACAATTTGGAGAAACTGCACAGCAACATCGCCGCCGTAGCACGCGCTGGGGCAAACCTGGTCGTATTACAGGAACTGCACAATACACCTTATTTCTGCCAGACAGAAGATACCAGCCTGTTCGATTTGGCAGAACCGATTCCCGGTCCGTCTACCGGATTCTACAGTGAGATAGCCGCCACGTATGGCATCGTCTTGGTCACATCGCTGTTCGAGCGCCGTGCTCCGGGACTGTATCACAATACGGCTGTTGTTTTCGAAAAAGACGGAAACATCGCCGGCATATACCGTAAAATGCATATCCCCGATGACCCGGCTTATTACGAAAAGTTCTATTTCACTCCCGGTGATATCGGCTTCGAGCCTATTCAGACTTCCGTCGGCAAGCTGGGTGTGCAGGTATGTTGGGATCAATGGTATCCGGAAGGTGCCCGCCTGATGGCATTGAAAGGTGCTGAACTGTTGATTTATCCCACAGCCATCGGCTGGGAAAGCAGCGACACACACGAAGAACAGGTGCGCCAGATAAATGCCTGGATTACCGTACAGCGCGGACATGCCGTAGCCAATGGGCTTCCGGTGATTGCGGTAAACCGTGTCGGACTGGAACCAGACCCTTCCGGACAAACCAACGGCATCCTGTTTTGGGGAAACAGTTTCGTAGCCGGTCCGCAAGGCGAACTGTTGGCTCAAGCCAGCAACACGAAAGAAGAAAATCTGGTCGTAGATATCGATATGGACCGAAGTGAAAATGTCCGCCGCTGGTGGCCGTTCCTGAGAGACCGCCGCATCGAAGAGTTCGGAGGACTGACCCGTCGGTTCATTGACTGATAAATGATTCAACTATCAAACACAGAGACACGGAGTCACAGAGTTTTTTATCTTTTTGACGATAAAATTATAATCTCTGTGCCTCCGTGTCTCCGTGTTCAAAATCCGAAAAAATCAATCGATTTCTTCATCAGCCTCGTAGCCGCCCATCTCGCGGATGGCATTCTTCAGCATCACATACTGCTGGAAGAGGTGATTAACCGGAACTTCATGCTGCGTATAGTCGTGCATCGGGCTCTTGAGGAAGAAACTCAAGAAACGCTGGATGCCATAACGGCCCGCGCGTGCAGCCAAATCGCTCAGCAATACCAAGTCGAGGCAAAGCGGTGCTGCCAGGATTGAATCGCGGCACAGGAAGTTAATCTTGATTTGCATCGGATAGCCCATCCAACCGAAGATATCAATGTTATCCCATCCTTCTTTGTTATCGTTGCGGGGAGGATAATAGTTGATACGCACCTTGTGGTAATAATCCGAATACAAATCCGGTTGGTTTTCAGGTACCAGAATCGACTCCAACGTAGAAAGCTTGCTCACTTCCTTGGTATGGAAATTGGCAGGTTCGTCCAGCACCAGACCGTCACGGTTGCCCAAGATATTGGTAGAGAACCATCCCGACAAGCCCAGGCAACGCGTTCCGATAATCGGAGCGAAACCCGATTTTACCAGTGTCTGTCCAGTCTTGAAGTCTTTTCCGGCTATCGGCATACGAGTCTTTTCCGCCATTTCCCACATGGCAGGAATGTCAACCGTCGTATTGGGCGCACCCATAATAAAAGGAGCACCTTCGGCAAGAGCGGCGTATGCATAACACATAGACGGAGCCACGTGCTCACGGTCATCATTCTTCATCGCCTGTTCCAAGGCAGCCAATGTCCCGTGCACTTCTTCGCATACCGGCACATAAATCTCGGTAGATGCAGCCCAAAGCACTACGATGCGGTTGCAACCGTTCGCTTCCTTAAAATCACGGATATCCTTGCGTAAAGCCTCAACCATGTCCCAGCGGGTAGCACAGTCTTTCACATTGTCTCCATCCAGGCGTTTGGCATAATTCCGGTCGAATGCCGCCTTCATCGGGACAATCTTCTCCAGTTCGTCTTTCACCGGATTGATGTCCTTTTCCCTTAATACTTCACAATTGATAGCCGACTCGTAGGCATTGGCAGGATACACGTCCCATGCGCCGAACACGATATCTTTCAAATCAGCCATCGGCACAATTTCGTTGTAATGAAGATATTTCTTTGCATCTCCCTTTCCTACACGAATTTTGTCGTACTGGGTCATCGAACCCACAGGTTTAGCCAACCCTTTTCTTACCATTAATACACCTGTCATAAACGTAGTAGCTACTGCGCCCAGACCTACACACAGCACACCCAATTTTCCGGTAGCTGGCTGTACATTCATTTTTTCCATTTCTACTAAATTTGTTTTTCTATTATTATATTAATCCTATAAGGTTACAAAACATGTGCAAACTGAAATGTAAAGGTAGGCTTTTTATAAAGAAAACAAAGTCCTTTCTCCACTTTTTATGATAGATTTTGCAAAATAGAACATTAATACCCAAAAAAGGACCATAGAAAATATGAATTTGCCGAATGAAAGCGGAACCTAAACCGCTTTTTATTCATAAAAAATACTATCTTTGCACCCGTTTTTTAACAGTATAACAAAACAGCCATGAATGATATCTGCTGCATAGGACACATCACACTCGACAAAATAGTCACTCCCAAACAAACTATTTACATGCCGGGAGGCACTTCGTATTATTTTTCACATGGAATCTATCACCTGAACGACTATAAGCATTATAAACTGGTCACCTCATTGGCGCCCAGCGAATACCAGTCGGTAGACGAACTGCGCGCTAAAGGAATTGACGTAGAAGTGATTCCCAGCCGACATACTGTATATTTCGAAAACAAATACGAAGAAAATCAGAATAACCGTACCCAACGTGTATTGGCAAAAGCAGACCCGTTTACGGTAGAAAAGCTGCAACATCTGGAAGCACGCTTCTTCCACTTAGGCAGCTTGCTTTCCGACGATTTCCCGCTGGAAGTCATCAAATACCTGTCTGCTAAAGGAACTCTTTCGGTAGACGCACAAGGATATTTGCGAGAAGTGCGTGGAGAAAACGTCTATCCGGTAGATTGGGCCGAAAAGAAAGAAGCCTTGAAATACGTCGATATCCTGAAAGTAAACGAACATGAAGCCGCTGTGCTTACCGGTTCTTCTGATTACGACGAAGCCATTCATCTGCTGCACGAATGGGGAGTGAAAGAAGTGTTGTTGACTTTAGGCAGTGAAGGGTCATTGATTTATGCGGGAAACACCCTGCACCGCATTCCTGCCTATCCGCCTAAAGAAGTAGTAGACGCTACCGGATGCGGCGACACCTATATGCTGGGCTATCTCTATATGCGCAACAAGGGAGCCTCGTACACTGAAGCGGGAACATTTGCTGCAGCATTGTCTACCATCAAACTGGAGCAATCAGGTCCTTTCTGCGGCACAGAGAAAATGGCATTCGATATCGTTCATACAAGCGACTTAAAACCTCAGACCTTATCCTGTTAAGCATACAGCGGCCCCTGCAAGTCGATGCGGACTATCCCGTCAACCTGCAGGGGCTTTTTTATCAACCGACTTCCATCCCCTGTATGTATTTTTCCTAATTTCCATCCCAGAATATTTGTTTTTTTCCTTATAATCAATATCTTTGTGGTAGTTTGTAATAACCTAATAATTATCACTATGAGTATTGAAAAAACATTGGTCATTTTAAAGCCCAGTGCTGTTCAGCGTGGGCTGGTCGGAGAAATCACTACCCGTTTCGAACGTAAAGGTCTGCGTCTGGCAGGCATGAAAATGATGCAGCTCACCGATGAACTGCTGAACGAGCATTATGCCCACCTGGCAGACAAGCCTTTCTTCGGACGCATCAAACAGTCGATGATGGCATCTCCCGTTATAGCTTGTTGCTACGAAGGGGTAGAAGCCGTGCAGGTAGTCCGTTCCATGACAGGTGCCACCAATGGCCGTAACGCCACTCCCGGAACCATCCGAGGCGACTATAGCGTAAGCGCGCAAGAGAACATCGTGCATACTTCCGATTCTCCCGAAAACGCTCTTGTCGAACTGAAGCGTTTCTTCAAGCCGGAAGAAATATTCGATTACGACCTGCCTACACGTTCTTATCTCAATTACGACGAAGAACGGCAATAAATGTTTTTCACCACAGAATACACGAATTATATAAATGAAGAATGAAGAATTAAGAATGAAGAATCATCCGTTATTAACTATTAATTTTTAATTATTAATTCAATTCGTGTAATCTGTGGTGAAACAAATCAAAGCTCATCCAAGTCGCTTCCGGTACGCTCCATGATACTGGCAGCCAAACTATCTGCCACTTGCACGATAGCCACCAATGGGTAAAGCATACGCGCCGTGTCGTAATTGCGCAAGTCTTCGTAACTGTTCAAGTTCAGTCCGAAAGCACCCATGTGCCAACGGATAGCCAACATTTCATCGTCTGTCATTTCCAGGCCGTTGCAGAGCAAAAGAATCACCGACTTCTCACCGTGTCCCATCGGAAAGCTCTTATACGTCACCTTATATCCTTCGGTATCTTCCCATATTCCCAACGCGTTCTTGCGCTTTTTCACGCTGCGCACATAGATGTCGCTTTTGCATACATCGTGCAATAGGCTGGCGATAATCACACTGTCTCTTCCCACTTCATTTTCCAAACCAGGCTCGAGGGCCTTCATGCCTTCCCATACCACCAGGGCCGCCTTACAGGTATTGATGGAGTGAAGCACCAGCCCACCTTCTACATTCAGATGATGTCCTGCCGACGCCGGAGCCGTGAAGAATCCCAATTCTTCCAGCCCCGCTATCACATCTTCCACTCCATCGCGTCCGGTAGAACGCAACAATTCGATAAACTCTTCTTTATTCTTCTTGATATCCATCTTGATTGCTATCTTGCTAACAACATTACTTCCTTTATAGTGAAATCTCTTCCCTACTCTTCCTTAAAACAGCCAGCGTTTCACCAGCCATTCCGTCTTCTCCCACAATGCTTTCATTTGCGGATGCTTGGTATATTTTTCCGACAACGGCTTGACGTGGCAGCTTACATTCAGCGTACCAGTCCGTTTGCCGGCTTCCTCATCCAACAGCAAATGGATGGCGGTAGCTGCCCCTTGCCGCGGCGTACGGATAAAAGGACGGAAGAAAATATCCGTCAACGGGTCAAACCAGGCATGCATGGTGATAATATCGGTAGAAACAATGCCGGGGTCGGCTGCATTGACCACAATCCCTTTGTCGCGTACACGCTCTGCCAAATCGATGGTGAAAAGCATCAATGCCAGTTTGGTATTGCTGTACACGGGGATACGCCAGAAAGAGCCCTTCCTTCCGCAATAAAAGAAATCCGGAAAATCCAGCTTGCCGATGGCATACGTGCACGACACCATATTGACAATGCGGCTCCCCTCTCCCATCAGCGGCAACAGTTTACGTGTCAGCAGATAATGTCCCATATAATTTACCTGCACTGTGCGCTCGTATCCGTCGCCCGTGCGATGATAACCGGTTTCCATCGTTCCGGCATTATTCATCAGCAAGTCTACATGCTCATCATCGGCTGCCAGGGTATCGGCAAACACACACACCGAGATAAACGAAGCCAAATCGATGTCGCGCACCTCTATTTGCAAATCACTCCGTTCGCGCAACAACGCCTCACGCACTGCCTTGCCTCTCTGCACCCGCAGGCAAGCCATAATGACACGATAGCCCGCCAGTGCCACGGCACGGGTGATTTCACGCCCCATTCCGCCATCGGCACCGGTAATGACTGCCAGTTTCTGTCTTTCTCCGCTCATCTTACCGCCTGCCTTTCTTCTATTTGTTCGATTTCTTTCTGCAAGCACGGAGGCAACTTCTCTTTCAGGTGCTGGTGGCACGCCATTTCAATGGAATACATCCGCGCTATGCAATAATTGCTATGCCGGCAATTGCAACGTGCCTGTTCTTCCTCACGCATCCGGTTGACAAATCCCGGCTCGTTCAGCAAGGCACGTCCCATCTGTACCGCTTCGAAACCGTCGTCAAGCACTTCGTCTATCTTGTCTCTCGCCACCAGTCCGCCTACATATACCAGCGGCATCTTGATTTCTTTCCGGAACTTCAAGGCATCTTCCAGGAAGTAAGCCTCCTTGAAAGGCACAGCGGGAATCATCCATTTGCCAACCATACGCACGCCGTACTTCAGCCACCAGCAAGTCATGTAGTGAGTCATGCTCCGGATAGGCATTTCGCCACGCATTACGTACATCGGCGCCTTGCTGACAAAGCCTCCGCTGAGCACCAGCGCATGTACCCCCGACTGTTCCAACCGCTTGGCTACCTGCAGAGACTCGTCCAGCTCCATGCCGCCACGGAATCCGTCGCGCATGTTCATCTTTACCAGCACTGCCATGTCGCTGCCTGCTGCTTTCATCACTTCTTCCATCACCATGTCCATAAACCGCATCCGATTCTCCAACGAGCCTCCGTATGCATCTTTGCGATGATTGGTAGAAGGAGAAAGAAACTGGCTGATCAGGTAACCGTGGCCGGCATGAATCTCTACGGCATCAAATCCGGCTTCGCGTGCCAGTTCCACCGAACGGCCGTATGCACGCGCCATCTCCGGCAATTCATCGGCACGCAATCCGCGCACGAATGTCGGCGAATACAGATTGAATCCGCTGCTGGCACCGACAGGCAGACAGCCACAAATGCTTTTATGCGACATGTTGCCACAATGCCCCAACTGAATGCTGGCTGCAGCCCCTTCTTTATGTACTGCGTCAGTCAGTTCGCGCAAACCCGGTATAATCTCCGGACGCATCCATAACTGCCGGTCGAACGACAGACCGCTTTGGGTTACGGCAGCGTATGCCACCGTAGTCATCCCCACGCCTCCTGCTGCTACCGAGCGATGATAATCGAGCAACATCTGCGAAGGCTTATTCCCCGGACACATGCTCTCGAAGGCAGCCGAACGAATCGTACGGTTGCGCAACGTGAGCGGTCCCAATGTGACCGGAGTAAACAATTTCGAGTTTTTCATATTTCTATTGCAATTTTAGTTGATGAGGTTCCGGTCTATACCCATAAGCCTCATACAAAACCTAATATATAAAAGGTATTATCCGTTTTCTCTTTCCTACAGCTTCCGCGCCGAATTCGTCACAATATTTGTGATAAATGGCATTGGCACGGGGAACCAGATTGGCAGCCGTCCACCATACGAACACCCATGCGGCAGGCGAAGCTGTCAAGATGGCAAAACCTGTCCACTCCACCAGCTCTCCGAAATAATTGGCAGAAGTGACATAGCGGTACATCCCCTTCTGCGGAAGATAATGCCGAGTGTCGCCGGGTTTGCGCAGATGGCGTATCACATGGTCGGAATGCAGATTGATTCCCATCCCCACGGCAAACAAGGCAAGCCCCGCCAACGCATTCGGCTGCAACAGATAACCCAATCCGATGCCGGTAGGCACATACTCGTTGAACCAGAACAGACCGCCTGCCTGCATTATTCCGTTCAGTACATTAAACACAATGCCCATCGCCATAATGGCGACCGGCATCCGGCTTTTCCCTTTCATCAGAAAAGGAAAAACAAACGAACGTTGAAGATAATGCAACTGGAACAACAGGAAAAACAGAAACTGGGGCAATGCGTATCCTACACCGCTGCAAGCCCATAAGACAAGCATCACCACAAATACGGGCGACTCCATGCAGACCCATGCCACCTTATTATTGATAGACAAGCCCCACGAAGGTGTGCGAAACATCCCGTAACCCGCTTTTACAAAATAAAGCGCGACAAACACAATAAAGGCAATGCCTGCCATTATTGCCAGAAAAAGCGTAAAAGTTTCCTGATTCATAGCTATGTAGTTAAAGCGGGGTAAAGATACATCAAAACCTCGAAATAAAGCATTTATTTACAGAAAAAGCTACAAAAGCAGAAAAATAAACGAAAAAACTCAGGGCTGATTACCCTCTAATATCCGCATCGCGATATCCAGGTAACGGGTCATGTCGGTTGTAAAAGGTCCGACATATTCATCACTTCGCCTGCGTCCCAAGCGCACCACTACGGCATCTTCGGAAGGAAGCGCATAGATATATTGCCCCAACATGCCACGCATGCAGGGCACTGTCTCACCCCGATAATCCATCAGCCATACCTGAAATCCGTAATAACTCAAGGCATCCTTACCCCACTGGTCTTTCAGGTACGAAACCGGGCGCAGCATCTCGTCCATGTACGCCGGGGAGACCAGTTGTTTGCCTCTCCAATTTCCATAATGCAATAACAAGCTGCCCAAGCGTGCTACATCACGCGCCGTAGTATGAAAACAGCAGAAAGCCTTTTCGTCACCGTTTTCCTTGTCCAGCAACCAGTAGGCATTCCGTTCCGCCTGCATCGGTTTCCACAGTTTTTCTTCGGCATAGTCGCTTAGGGTCTGTCCCGTGGCAGCCTCAAGCACAAACGCCAAAAGCTGTGTCTCTCCGCTCCTGTAAGAGAACTGCACACCCGGACGCTCTGTCACTTCCAGTCCGGTCACCAGTCCGTACAGGTCATTCCCGTAATAGCCCTGCGTCGTTACCGAGAACAGCGAAGCATACGATTCGTCCCATGCCATGCCACCACTCATCGTAAGCAAATGGCGCAAGGTGACGTCTGCCTGTACACCTTTATTATATATAGGGAGGTAACGTGACACCTTATCGTCCAGGCTATGTATCTTTCCCTCGTCGAGTGCCACGCCTGTCAGCAATCCCACGATAGTCTTGGTAGCCGAATAGAGATTCGAAGTCAACGTGTCATTCCATCCGTCACGGTAATCTTCAAAGAGAATGCTGTCGCGGCGGATGACAAGAAAAGACACCGTATGAAGGCTGTCCAGATACGCTGCATCCTCTCCGCTCAACGAATAGCTATTATAATCTGCCGCCTTCGGCCATTTCCATACATCAGAAGCATCATGATGCATGACATGACGGTGAAAAATCTCCAAGTCATCAATGACAGGCATCAGATGAATCAATGCCTGACGGGCATAATAAGGCAACAAAAGATACCCGACCGCCAACAGCAGTACAATCCCGACACTGATACAAGCTATTTTCTTTTTCTTTGACCAAACCATAATTATCCTTTTTACATTTTTCGGACACGAAAGATACACATTTTCGCTGAAAGAAAAGGAAGATTTAAGAGAACAAATTCAGGAATCTACTATAAAAGCAATCGAATAACTCTTGTCAGACCAAGAAATTGTTTTGATTTTCTGCCATTGCAACGGCTATCCAAACAGACATTTAAGTACAAAAAACTGACAACTTTTTAAAATAAAAAGTCCTGATTTTCAATCAAAATCAGGACTCTGTCGGGGTAGCGGGATTCGAACCCACGACCCCCTGCTCCCAAAGCAGGTGCGCTAACCGGACTGCGCTACACCCCGAAAGGCTCTTTTTTCAAAACCGCTGCAAAGGTAGAAATTTCTGTTTAATCCTGCAAGTTTTCAAGCGACTTTTTTTATTTTTTCTGCACCAATGATTTGAAAGATGCCGGATAGGGCGTTTCGAATTCCATCCATTCTTGAGTGACGGGATGGTAGAAACACAACTTGAACGCATGCAACGCCAATCTTCCCAACGGATTCGCTTCACAGCCGTAACGTTCGTCGCCTATTACCGGGTGTCCTAACGTCTGCATGTGTACACGAATTTGATTCTTACGGCCGGTTTCCAGCTGTAATTCGATTAAAGAATAGCCGTTTGCACGCTTGATAACACGATAATGTGTCACTGCATATTTTCCTCCATCGTCTACCGGAGAAGAACTGACATACAGTTTGCGGTCGGTCAGCCACGAAGAAACGGTTCCTTCGTTCTGTTCTACCTCACCCATTACAACTGCCACGTAACGGCGGTCGCGCACAAGGTCGTGCCAATTATCACGCAACGTATGCTGCGTTTTCTCATCTTTGGCATACAACATGATACCCGAAGTTTCACGGTCTAATCTATGCACCACATAAATCCGGTTATTCCGGTGTATCCGTTTTACATACTCATTTAATATATGTTGGACAGTCCGCTCTTTCTGATGCTCGGTCGCTACCGATAGTAGCCCTTCCTTTTTCTCCACCACAATCAGATAAGCATCCTCATAAAGAATATTCAACATCGGGTTACGGAATTCGCATTTGTGCTTATCACGGCTGATTTTTACACACATCCCCGGCTCCAGCGGGAAATTATAATGCGTCTGGATGGTGTTGTCTACCAGTACGGTGCGATTGGTCAGCATAGCCTTCACACGTGTCCGGCTGATACCTGCCATCTTTGTCATCAGAAACTCCATCAATTCTGCAGGTTCGTTCACCTTGTATGTCGTATAGCGGGAAGCGGCACGCGCCAATGGGCGACCGTCTTTCGAAATCTTGGCTCTTGACACTTTTCTTTCTCTTTTATTCGTTTCTTATTTCTAACAATACTACATTCTCTACATGATGCGTGTGAGGAAACATATCTACAGGCTGCACGGCTTTCACCTTGTATTTCGCATCGAGCAACTGCAGGTCGCGGGCTTGTGTGGCAGGATTACAGCTGACATAGACAATCCGTTTGGGTGCTGCTTCCAGAATGACTTTGACAACATCGCCATGCATTCCGGCACGCGGCGGATCAGTGATAATCACATCCGGACGTCCGTGTTCGTGAATGAATTCCTGGGTAAGGATATCTTTCATGTCACCTGCATAGAACAACGTATTCTCGATACCGTTCAGTTGCGAATTGACTTTTGCGTCTTCGATTGCTTCCGGCACGTATTCAATTCCGATAACCTGCCTTGCCTGGCGCGAAACGAAATTGGCGATTGTACCTGTACCCGTATATAAGTCGTACACCAACTCATTACCTGTCAACCCGGCAAAATCACGCGCTACCTTATATAAATTATATGCTTGTTCCGAATTGGTTTGGTAAAACGACTTGGGTCCGACCTTGAAACGTAGCCCTTCCATTTCCTCGAAGATATGGTCTTTCCCTTTGAAGACATTCACTTCCAAATCACCTATCGTATCATTGCATTTATTGTTGATGACATAAAGCAATGACGTAATCTGCGGAAAAGTGTCAGCCACGTATTGAAGCAATTCTTTCATTTGCGCCAATTCCGCATCTTCCACGATTTTGCATTGCAACAATACCATCAACTCTCCTGTCGACGAAGTACGTACCATCATGTTACGCAGCATACCCTCTTGCGTACGCAAGTTGAAAAACGTCAACTGGTGTGCGTATGCATAGTCGCGGATAGCATTCCGTATCTGATTGGATATATCATCCTGCAGCCAGCATTTCTCGATAGCCAATACCTTGTCGAATGCGCCGGGAATATGAAATCCAACCGCATTCATCTGCTCGTATTTCACGTCCTGCTTCACTTCTTCTTCGGTCAGCCAACGCTTGTTCGAGAATGTAAACTCCAGCTTGTTGCGGTAAAAACGGGTTTTTGCCGAACCTAATATCGGTGAAATCTCAGGCAACTCTATTTTTCCGATGCGTGTCAGGTTATCATAGACTTGTTTCTGCTTATAACGGATTTGGTCTTCGTATGCCAGGCATTGCCACTTACATCCGCCGCATACGCCATAATGTTGGCAAAACGGCTCTACCCGCATGGGAGATTTCTCATAGAATTTTACGGCTACCGCCTCGGCATAATGATTTTTCTTACGTTTTACCTGCAAGTCGACCACATCTCCGGGGACTACATAAGGCACGAAAACCACCAATTCATTCACTTTGGCAACAGCTTTTCCTTCTGCAGCCACATCCATTATCGTTACTTTTTCCAGTAAAGGAAGTTCTTTTTTCTTTCTTGCCACGTCGTTTCCAATAAATCCAATTTGGGTACAAAGGTAAGTATTTTCCCGCACATTCCGGTAATATTTTTAAATAAGTTCTATATTGGCAAGTCTATATAGCAAAATATGTCCAACAACACCTGTTTTGCATTTGTTATGTTGCAAATTTTACATAGATTTGCAGTTAACTATTATGAGAACACATTTAGAACCTAATAAATCTTACTAACAGAATGGAAACAAAAAGAGTTTACACCTTCGGTAACGGACAAGCCGAAGGAAAAGCAGACATGAGAAACCTGCTTGGAGGAAAAGGAGCTAATCTTGCAGAAATGAACCTTATCGGAGTACCTGTCCCTCCCGGTTTCACCATTACCACAGATGTCTGCAACGAATATTTCGAAAAAGGTAAAGATGATGTGGTAGCACTGCTGAAAGATGATGTAGAGAAATCCATTGCAGGCATTGAAACGCTGATGAAATCGAAATTCGGAGATGTGGAAAATCCGCTGCTTGTTTCTGTACGTTCAGGTGCCCGTGCTTCTATGCCGGGTATGATGGACACCATCTTGAATTTAGGATTGAACGATGAAGTCGTTGCCGGATTGGCACGCAAGACTGGGAACGAACGTTTCGCATGGGATTCCTACCGCCGTTTCGTCCAGATGTATGGTGATGTCGTGTTGGGTATGAAACCTGCCAACAAGGACGATATCGACCCCTTCGAAGCCATTATTGAAAACGTAAAAAAGAAAAAAGGTGTACGTCTCGACAACGAACTGGAAGTGGACGACCTGAAAGAACTGGTAAAACAGTTTAAAGCTGCCGTAAAGAGCCAGACAGGCAAAGAATTCCCCAGCGATGCTTACGAACAGCTTTGGGGAGCTATCTGCGCTGTGTTCGACTCATGGATGAACGAACGCGCCATCCTCTACCGCAAGATGGAAGGCATACCTGCCGAATGGGGAACAGCGGTCAATGTACAAGCAATGGTATTCGGCAATATGGGCGATACTTCGGCTACCGGCGTATGCTTCTCACGTGATGCCGCAACGGGCGAAGACCTGTTCAACGGTGAATACCTGATAAATGCACAAGGAGAAGATGTGGTGGCAGGTATCCGTACTCCGCAACAGATTACCAAAATCGGTTCACAGCGTTGGGCAAAACTTCAAGGCATATCCGAAGAAGAACGTGTCAGCAAATATCCTTCCATGGAAGAAGCCATGCCCGAAATTTATAAAGAACTAGACGAACTGCAAACCAAGCTGGAAAACCATTATCACGATATGCAGGATATGGAATTCACCGTACAGGAAGGCAAACTGTGGTTCTTGCAGACCCGTAACGGAAAACGTACAGGTGCGGCTATGGTGCGCATTGCCATGGAAATGCTGGAACAGGGCTTGATTGATGAAAAGACGGCTGTTCTGCGCTGTGAGCCGAACAAGCTCGACGAATTGCTTCACCCCGTATTCAATAAAGAAGAACTCCGCAATGCCAAAGTATTGACACGAGGCCTTCCCGCATCTCCGGGCGCGGCTACCGGTCAGATTGTCTTCTTTGCCGAAGATGCTGCCAAATGGCGTGCCGACGGTCATCGGGTAGTCATGGTCCGTATTGAAACTTCTCCCGAAGATTTGGCAGGTATGACGGTAGCCGAAGGTATCCTTACCGCACGCGGCGGTATGACTTCGCACGCTGCTGTAGTAGCACGCGGTATGGGAAAATGCTGTGTATCAGGTGCAGGAGCCATCAATGTCGACTATAAGGCACGTACCGTAGAAATTGACGGCATCGTTCTGAAAGAAGGCGACTTTATCTCATTAAACGGAAGTACCGGCGAAGTATATCAAGGCGAAGTGCCTACCCAGGCAGCCGAAGTTTCGGGCAACTTTGCCAAACTGATGGACCTCTGCAACAAATATACCCGCCTGCAGGTACGTACCAATGCCGATACACCACACGATGCGGAAGTGGCACGCAAATTTGGCGCCGTAGGTATCGGACTTTGCCGTACCGAACACATGTTCTTCGAAAACCAGAAAATCATTGCCATGCGTGAAATGATTCTGGCTCCCGATGTAGAAGGACGCAAGAAAGCGCTTGCCAAACTATTACCTTATCAAAAGAGCGATTTCAAAGGCATCTTCAAAGCAATGAACGGCTATCCGGTAAACATCCGTCTGCTCGATCCTCCTTTGCACGAATTTGTTCCGCACGATCAGAAAGGCCAAGAAGAAATGGCAAAAGCGATGGGCGTAACCGTAGACTACATCCATCAACGTGTAGAAAGCCTTTGCGAACACAATCCGATGTTAGGTCATCGCGGTTGCCGCTTGGGTAACACTTATCCGGAAATCACAGAAATGCAGACCGAAGCTATCCTAAGTGCAGCTTGCGAGCTGAAGAAAGAAGGCTATGATCCTCATCCCGAAATCATGGTTCCGCTTATCGGTATCTTGTATGAATTCGAAGCACAGGAAAAGATTATCCGCACTACAGCCAAGAGAGTGTTCGAACAAGAAGGCATCGAAGTGCCGTACAAGGTAGGTACGATGATTGAAATTCCGCGTGCTGCCCTGACAGCCGACCGTATCGCATCGCATGCCGAATATTTCTCATTCGGAACCAACGACTTGACACAGATGACTTTCGGTTATTCGCGTGATGATATCGCTTCATTCTTACCGGTATATCTTGAAAAGAAGATTCTGAAAGTAGACCCGTTCCAGGTACTCGACCAAAACGGTGTAGGCCAACTCATCAAGATGGCAGTAGACAAAGGCCGTTCGGTACGTCCCGACTTGAAATGCGGTATCTGCGGCGAGCATGGCGGTGAACCTTCCTCTGTGAAGTTCTGTCACAAAGTAGGCTTAAATTATGTCAGCTGTTCTCCGTTCCGTGTACCTATCGCACGGTTAGCAGCGGCGCAGGCTGCGATAGAGGATACTCTCTAAGACTGGAAGCCCTCAGGCAGAATAGCAATTAAGATTTGTATCAGGCTGTAATCTACCGATTTACGCGGTAATTACAGCCTGAGTTGCGTTAAGACAGTTCGTGCAGTTGACATCAAAAAATGAGCCAAATGAGCGTATTTGTTTTACTCTATGTTTACCCCAAAAATCATCATGTTTACCCCTGTTTACCCCAAAGAATTTCTTGTATTTATCTAAAAAGGAAATAGGTATGACAACATTTAAAGCAACGGTAAAAAAGCCGAGAAGCGATGGCTTTTACACAGTTTACATCAGGATTACGCACCAGCGCAAATCCAGTTATATTAAAACAAATAAAATTGTAGACGCTGCTCATATTACGAAAGGTGGTGATCTCACTGACCCTGTTGTAAATGAGTATTGCGCTATGCTCATCAGGCAATATACGGACCGCTTGAACCGCGTGAATGCGACTTGTTGGGAAATAAAGGAAGTAATAGAGTTCTTGTTGAAAGACGATGAAGAAGCGTGCTTCAGCGATTACGCGCGAAAGTTCATAGACAGGATGGAAGCGGATGGACACGAACGCAATGCAAAGAATTACAGACTTGCGGTAAACCATTTAGAACGCTTCATGGGGACAACCCGACTTCTGTTTAGCAACTTGTCATCTTCTGCAATAAATCTTTGGATAGAGAGTCTGTCAAAAACAAACCGAGCCAAAGAAATGTACCCTACATGTGTACGACAAATTTTCAAAAAAGCTATAGTCGAGCTAAATGATGAAGAGCGTGGTGTTATACGCATAAAGTTCAATCCTTGGCTTAAAGTGGCAATTCCCAAATCTGACAATACAATGAAACGTGCCATCAGTGCGGAAGCCTGCCGTGAGTTCTTCAACCGTCCTCTTCCAAAAACAAAGATGCTGTCTCCCCTTCCGGAACTTGGCCGGGATGTAGCACTTCTATCACTGTGTATCGGCGGTATCAACACCGTTGACCTTTACGAACTCAAAAAGAAGGATTACAACAATGGCATTATCGGCTATAAAAGGGCAAAGACACGTCACAGCCGCAGAGACGAGGCATATATGGAAATGAGAATAGAGCCATTTATCCAAGAGACCTTTAATAAGTATCTCTCCAAAGATGAGGATGATGAGTACCTGTTCGTATTCCACAGCCGTTACAGCAATTCCGACAGTTTCAATGCTAACGTAAATATCGGAATACGCAAGATATGCGCCGACATGGGCATGAAAAAGGAGGACTACTACTGCTATTATACGTTCAGGCATACGTGGGCAACCATTGCCCAAAACGATTGTGATGCAAACCTTTATGAAGTTGCATTTGGCATGAATCACAGTCATGGGTTCAATGTAACAAGAGGCTACTTAAAACTGGACTTTACTCCTGCGTGGGAACTTAATGCCAAGATTATTGATTTCATTTTCTTCAGCAATAAGAAGAGTAAACAAGGCAAAGCTCGTGACCTTGAAGCTCCAGAGGAAAAACTTTTCCGCATTTCAAAAAAGATGATGATATACGGACGCGCTTATTTCAAAGGAGATGTTGTTGGTGAACTAACAGATATCGGTTTTAGTAACGTTGACGAAGTTATCTCCGAACTAGTCAAACAGCTACCCAAAGATATTCCTATCGGTTGTACAGTCCAGTTCAGACTTAAAAATTGTGATAGTCAAAGAGAGGTTGTCTATGAAAGAAGCAAAGGCAAAGGATTTTAGCCTGCTTGTCAGTTAGGTAAACACCTGACATGAGGGAAGAACACCTTTCCACCCGACTACAACACGAAGCCGTACCTGCCCGTCCGAGACAGGTGCGGCTTTGCTGCTTCACCCTTATCTTGAATCCGGCGGACGGTTGACACAACACCGCCCCAGGAAGATGCCGACCAACAGCAGTAATCCCTTCCATACAAGGACGCACACCTTCTTCAACAACCATCCGGCAAGCCGCAGCACGTTCCTTACCAGCCATAACACCAACCGCCACAACAGCGAAAGTATGATGATGACAGGCACCAGGTATATTATCAGTAACAGTTCAAACATATACTCAAATTTAAGTGAAACCATAAGCCATACGAGGCTATTTTCCACCATAAATATACTAAAAATCAGCGAGATATGAAAATATTCCGGCAACTTTATCCTGACAAAATCATTGATTGACAAACGATTGCCCATTGTGCTTCCATATCAAGATAGCTTTATACATATCGTTTGGAATATACTGGTGACAAGTGTCTGTATTTCCAAAATCCGAAATCATCAGGTGCAAAAAACTAGTTTTCTCAGGTCTGATGAGTGACTATAAAGTAATGTCAAGGTCGTCTTAGCCTTGGTCGGCCATTACATTACTACATTATTGCATCATGTTGAAATATCCAAGCTCATTACCAATCTGAAAAATCTGATGCCTGTGCTTCCTTTTCCCTCTTGTTATCGAACAAACGGATAATGATTCTAATAATTCACGAATAGATGAACTAATATAACCGGACACTTGAAACCAAAGTAAGCCCCATTTCGCACCTTGGATTATAAGATAACTGGATGACCCGATACTCACAGACCGAGGAAAATCCTATTCGATACACCCGGCAATCGGATGCTCTCGATATCCCGGTCAAAATGATATGTTCCTTGAAGAATAGTGTTGTGCATTTTGTACGGAAGCCCCTTTTCACGGTAATTTTGGCGCAAGAAAGAACCCGGGATGACATTGCCCTGCGTTGCAGGATTTTCCAAGCAAGTTGTACTTTTGTGGCCACAAAACTCCGTTTGTTCTCCCAAAAAGTGACTTGCCGGATGCCATGCACCGGAGCGGCACCGCCGCTGTTTCGCCCTGCGAAATAAGGTAAGACAATCCCGGTTGCAAACAAACCGGAACATGAAGGAACATAGGAACAAGTACATCAAGGTAAGGATGACCCCGGAAGAAGTCCGGGAGTTCAAGGAGAAATCGGCTGAATACAAGACCGTAAGCCACTACGTGCGCAAGGCACTCGAAGAGTATTCAAACGTAAGCGTCAGGCAGCAGCTTGAACTCATGCAGGAACTCGGTTCGTTTTACCGAAGATACCAGGGCGAACTGTCCCATATAGGCGGAAACCTCAACCAGGCAGTAAAGCGCGCCAACGAGCTGGCGGTTGCAGGGTTGCTGCCCCCAAGCTATATCCGGGAAGTTCTGTTGCCGCTCATCCGGGACACACAGGAAACCGTCAACGGGATAAAAAGACAACTTGACATCCTCACATCAAGAATAAACAAGCCTTAGAACCAGACATATCACCAATCCAGATAACACCACCCCAAGATGATAGCGACCATATTACCCGGAAGCGCGGACTTCCATGCCGTTGGTTACAACGAACACAAGGTATCGAAAGGGCTTGCCCGGCTCATCGAGATGCGGAACTTCGGGACAATCGGTCTGGCAGGCAGACCCACCACGGAGGAGCTTACCGGCTATCTCAAAAAATACAGTTCCACCAACAGCCGCATCCGGAAACCGCAGTTCCATGTGGCCGTCAGCTGCAAAGGCCGTGAGATGACGGAATCCGAACTGCTGGATTTCGCGCACCGATACCTCAAGGAAATGGGATATGCCGAACCCGGACAACCTTGGCTCATCTACGCCCACCATGACACCGACAACACCCACCTGCACATCATCACCTCGCGTGTCGCCCCCGACGGCAGGAAGATAGCCTATAGTCACGAGCGCAGGCGTTCCCAGGAAGTCATAGACAGGATTCTCGGCACGGACAGGCAAAAGAAGATTGCCAACGACATGGACGCGGCCAGGCAATATACCTTCTCCTCTTTCGCCCAGTTCAAGGCAATCATGGTTTCTATGGGATATGAGGTATATAAGAAAGATGAAAACGTATTTATCAAGCATGGCGGCAAGGTGCAGCGGCAAATTCCGTTGGCCGAAGTCGAACAGCTTTTCAAAAGCGGCTATAGGGAACGCGCCCGTTGCCGCCAGCTGCGGAGCATCCTCAAAAAATACCGGGACGTGAGCGGCGGCAAGGAAGAGCTGCAGAAAGAGCTGAAGGAGAAGTTCGGCATCGACCTCGTGTTCTTCGGCAGGAAGGATGCGCCCTACGGCTACATGATTGTCGACCACGCCCACCGTACCGTCATCAACGGGGCAAGGGTGCTGGCCACGGAACAGCTTCTGGACTTCGCCACCCCGGAACAACGCTTCGCACGCATAGAGGACTACATAGACCGGCTGCTCACCCTCAACCCGAAAATCACGCAGGGCGAGATTTTCCAGAAGCTGAGGAAGCAGCGTGCCTATATCAAGAAAGGCGTCATCCACTTTGACGGACAGACACGCCCGTTAAAGCCGTTCATGGCGGAAGCCATCGACCGGAACAACCGCATCCGTTTCATCGAGATGTTCCACCCGGCCACAGAAGCTGAACGCGATCTGCTCTGCAAAATCTTCAAGGTGAACCGTCCTGATCTGGTGGACCTGTCAGGTGAAAGGCCGCAGTCCCATACGGATGCCGTCAGCCGCCTGCATGAAATCTTCAATGACGAGAACGTCTTTTCCGTGAAAAGTGCCCTTCATGAGGAAGGCTTCATCCTCCGCGAGGAAGCGGGCGCGGCATATGCCGTCAACTTTAAAAGACACATCGTGATAGACCTTGCGGCGGAAGGGCTTGACACGGAACGGCTGAAACCCCGGCCACGGAAGCAACAGGCCAAGCAGACACATTCCACCGGAAACGGCGGAAAGAAGATACACATACACGGACTGAAGGATTCCGGTGCCGGAAGCCATGCCGAAAAGCGTGAGTGGGAAGTCGGCGGCAAGGGAGGCTACGATGACATTGACGACGGACGCAACCTTAAACGGTAGACCATGAGGAAAAAACGGAGACTCCCTTTTGTCACCTGTCTGGCCGCATAAGCCGTCATACCTTTTAATCCGCTGCATAAAATACTTCGGTCAGGCTGACCTGAAGCACAAAAGTGTTGTGCATTTCGTTACCGTCCTATCCGGTGCATACTTTTGCACCGAACCAAACGACCGTGGACAAAATGATACAGACACCCGTCATCGTGACATTCGCCAACCAGAAAGGGGGAGTCGGCAAGACGACCCTCTGCGTCACCTTCGCCAACTACCTTGTGACGAAGGGCGTGCGTGCCGTGGTCGTCGACTGCGATTTCCAGCACTCCATCATGAAGTGCCGCAAGGCCGACATCAAGAAATACGGCGAGGAAGCCGTACCCTACGACGTGCTGGCCTACGAGGCCAACGACAAGCAGGCCATGACCGCGCTCATGGAGAAGCTGCACAACGACCCCAGCATAGACGTGGTGCTCATGGACTCGCCCGGCAGCCTGAAGGCGGAGGGGCTGATACCCATGTTCGTCAACTCGGATATCATCGTCGTACCGTTCCATTACGACCTGGTGACCGTCCCCTCCACCGCGAGCTTCCTCCTGTTCATCGACCGTCTGCGCAAGGCCGTGGGCGGACGGATGAAAGCCCGGCTCTTCATCGTCCCCAACCTCCATGACGGACGGGTGGGCAAACGCTCCGAGCTGGAACTGTGGGAGAACACGGGGAAGACCTTCGCCAACTACGGGCTGGTGACGGACAAGATTCCCAAGCGGGCCGACATGGAACGTTTCAGCACGGTGGCGGAACTGGATATGCAGGCCGGCATCGTCAGTCCGGTGTTCGACAAAATATACGCCGGAATTTTCGTTGACGGCACCCCCAAAGACATAAACCATCAATGACCATAGCGTAATGAACAAGGAATTACAAATAGACGACCTCACCAGAGGCATCAATGACGACGAACCTGCATTCAAGGGAGAAGGACAAGCGGAGCAAGGCACCGCACATCCCGGTGACAAGTGCTGGCAGGACTTCATGGCCTACCTTGAAGCGCCGACGGACGGGAACGGCAAGGCAGACCGTCTGGTATGCAAACTCGACCGCGACCTGGCCGACTCGCTTGACGACTGCGACATCCGTGGCCGCTGCCGTTCCGACCTCGTGAACGCCATCATCCGCTCGTTCTTCGAGAACCACCTTTCCCTACTGGCGCAATACCGCCGCGAGAAGAAATCATTGTTCAACAACTATAACCCCGAATCCCATGCGTAGAATCGACTGGACAGAAACCATGCTCTCCCGGCTTGCCGAGCTTTATCCCGTGGAGACCACCGCACATACTGCCTATATGCTCCAGATAGGCGTGACGGCCGTGAAGGAAAAAGCCCGCGAACTCGGACTGGAGAAGCTGGCCAAGAGCCGGTGGCTGGAACGTGCCGGACATATCAGCCGCCACTTCGACAACCGTTCCTACGCCGAGATGGCCGGCGACCTGGGCGTCAGCCGCACCACAGTCAGCCGCATGGCACGCAAGCTGGGGCTGAGCCGGAGCAAGGCAAAGGGTTACGCGATGTCGTCCCGTGTCCGCAATGAGCTGGTACGCCGCGAACGGCGCAGGGCTGTATTCGGTCTTGACCCCCTCACACGCCTCAAGGTTATCTCACACCGCGCCAAGGTCAGGATACGCTCCAGGCTGAAAGCCAACGGATACATCACCGGCGTACACAGGAACATACTGTACTTCACCGAAGCCACATGCCGGAAAGCCCGGCTGGAAGCCAAGGCCACTAGACTTGGACTATCCTTTCTGCCTTTTCCCGAAGACAATACACCATTATCCAATGCCATATAGCCATGCAGTACGGACAAATCGTTTTTATCCTTTTCGTGGCAATGGCCTGCTATTACGCCTTCCTCATCTTCACGGACATCAGGAAAGCGCAGGCGGCCCGGAACGCGGAAAAGGAGAACCATACGGAAGAAGAGATAGACATATCGGACGAGGCAAGGAGCTTCCGTCCGACCAGAGTCAGCAGGGACGAGGAGAAGAAAGAAGAAGCGGTTAACCACGGGCAATCCGAACCAGACCCTCGACAAGGAAAAGACTTCCGCCGCCCCGGCTACCGTGAGGCCATCATGACCGACGGCATCCTTGTGGACGACCTCATCCATGAAATCGACAGGCTGGCGGAAACCGGCACAAGCGACCTCGGCCTTGTCATATACACCTGCGAGAACGCAAGGTGAGCAAATACACGTTCCTTTAGCGACTCCTGTTCCTTTGGCGATGAAACAACTATTTAATGATTAAAGAAATGCAGACACTAAAAAGAAAATGCCTACGTGCATTCGTCCGTTTCAAACAGTCAGCGTTCGCCCGGAAGGGCACGCTCGCCCTCGTGGCGCTCACCCTCGCCGCCGGCGATGCAATGGCCGGAAGCAAGGGAGCGGCAGGCTTCACCAAGGCCACGCAGGAAGTAAGCTCCTACCAGACTCCCGTCTCCAACCTCATGAAGGCTATCGCGGCGGTCATCGTGCTGGTAGGCGCGTTCAATGTCTATTTCAAGATGCAGAACGGCGACCAGGACGTCAAGAAGACCATCATGCTGACCATCGGCGGTTGTATCGCGTTCATCGCATTGTCAGAGGCTTTGCCACTCTTCTTCACGTAAATCATGGAAGAGAATAAGAGTAATCAAGACGGTTTTCCCGTGTTCAAGGGACTCCAGAAGCCTTTAGAGTTCATGGGCATCCGCGGCCGCTTCCTCACACTGGCGGCGGTGGCCATAGGCGTGTCCTTCGTGGGATTCATCGTCTTCTCCATCGCCCTTGGAAAACTTGCCGGGTTCATCGCCATGCTAGTGATGGCCGCCGCAGGGCTGGCCACCATCTTCGTCAAGCAACGCAGCGGACTGCACAACAAGAAACGGGCGAAGGGCATCTACGTCTATAAGAACATCCGGAAGACGGATTGAAAAACGAATTGAAAAACCAACAAACAGAAAGCAACCAATGGCACAGAACAGGAAACGGGCATTCGAGGGGCTTTACTCCCAGCTGGAAGAGACGGACGGCCATGCCGTCCTCTTTTCCGCCAGGGGCGATCCTTCGGTCATATTCGAAATGGCCAATCCCGTGCAGCAGCTATGCACGGACTCGGAGCAGTACCTGCGCTTCCAGGACGTGCTCTCCAACCTCGTGCAGACGCTCGGCGAAGGCTACGCCTTGCAGAAGCAGGACATCTTCTGCAAACAGTCCTATCACCACGACGTGCCGGAGGATGCGGAGTTCCTGACGCGGAGCTACTTCCGCTACTTCGAGGGAAGGGAGTTCACCGAGATACGCACGTACCTTGTCATCACGCAGGAGGCGCAGCGCGGCCAGTTCGTGCAGTACGACCCGAAGAAGTGGACGGAGTTCCATGCCAAGGTAAGCAAGGCGGAGGACATCCTGAACGAAAAGCACATCCGCCACAGGCGGCTGGCAAAGGAGGAGGTGGACGAGTATTGCCACCGCTTCATGGCCTTCCGCTTCCGCCACGGCCCGTTCTCCATGACCAACTTCAAGGCTTCGGACGAATACTTGAAGGTGGGCGGCCGCGTGGTGCGCTCCTATCCGCTTGTGGATATCGACGAGATAAACCTGCCGTCACGCATCAAGCCGTACACGCAGGCTTCCGTCAACGGATATCCCATCGCCACCGACCTTTTCTCGTTCCTGACAAGCGTTCCACATGCGGACTGCGTGGTGTACAACCAGGTGGTGCAGATACCCGGCCAACGGAAGCTTCTCCGCAAATTGCAGGCCAAGGCCAAACGGCACGGCTCCATGCCCGACCCGAGTAACCGTATAGCCAAGGCCGACATTGAGAAAGTGCTGGAGCGGCTTGCCGTGGACAGCTCCCTGCTGGTCTACGCCAACTTCAACATCCTGGTGAGCTGCCCGGCGGACAAGGTCACCCCGGTCACTTCCTACCTGGAGACCAAGCTGTACGGATGCGGCATCATGCCCTCTCGCACGGCCTACAACCAGCTGGAGCTGTTCACCGACAGCTTCCCCGGCAACGCCTACGCTTTCAATCCCGACTACGACCTGTTTCTCACCCTGTCGGACGCCGCCCTGTGCTTCTTCTTCAAGGAGCACCTGAAGGAATCGGAGGACACGCCCCTGACCACATATTACACCGACCGGCAGGGACTACCCGTCTGCATCGACATCACCGGCAAGGAGGGCAAGGTGAAGATGACCGACAACGCCAATTTCTTCTGCATCGGGCCTTCGGGAAGCGGCAAGTCGTTTCATATGAACTCGGTCGTCCGCCAGTTACTGGAACAGCAAACGGATGTGGTCATGGTGGACACGGGCGACTCCTACGAGGGCATCTGTGGCTACTACGACGGCACGTACATCTCCTATTCCAAGGAGAAACCTATCTCCATGAACCCCTTCAAGGTCACGGCGGAGGAATACAGGCTGAACTTCGGCGAGAAGAAAAACTTCCTCAAATCGCTGGTGTTTCTCATATTCAAGGGCAGCGCATTTCCGAGCAAGATAGAGGACATGATAGTCAACCAGACCCTCGTGGAGTATTACGATGCCTATTTCCATCCTTTCGAGAAATTCACGGAGAAGCAGCGTGCGGAGTTGCGGCAGAAGCTACTTGTAGACGCCAAGATGGATGACGATTACGAGAAGTACAACCATGAGATGGAAGATATTGACCGCCTGATAAACGCCAAGGATTCGCCGGAGGTGCCGGAAAGCCGCGCCCTGCTGCTCCCCTCGGAAGTCAGGCGCATGAAGCTCGTCCGCCAGTGCCGTTCGCTCATGGCCCTCATGCGCGACAAGGCCGCCTCGGAGTCTGAAAGGGAACATGCCGCACATATCGTGGAGAAATACCGCAGGGAGCTTTACGAGAACACCATGCTTGTCAAGATTGACAGGCAGATAGACCGCATGGAGGAGCAGAAACGGCGGTTGAAGGTCAGGGAACTTTCCTTCAACTCCTACTACGAGTTCGCCGTGGAGCGCATCCCGCAAATCACTTCCCTGGAGAAAATAACATTCGACATACACAACTTCGCAGCCATCCTCAAGCAGTTCTACCGGGGCGGCGAGCTGGAGACGACGCTGAACGCCGACCTGGATGTTGACCTCTTCAACGAGTGTTTCATCGTATTCGAAATCGACAAGATAAAAGATGACCCTGTACTTTTCCCCATCGTGGTGCTCATCATCATGGACGTGTTCCTCCAGAAAATGCGCATCAAGAAAGGGCGCAAGGCCCTGATAATCGAAGAGGCGTGGAAGGCCATCGCCTCGCCCACGATGGCGGAGTACATCAAGTACCTGTACAAGACCGTCCGCAAGTTCCACGGCATCGCCGGGGTGGTCACGCAGGAGCTGAACGACGTGATAGACTCGCCCATCGTGAAGGAGGCCATCATTAATAATTCCGATGTGAAGATACTGCTTGACCAGTCCAAGTTCAAGGACAGGTACGAACAGATAGCCGCCATACTGGGGCTGACCCCCGTTCAGCGTCAGCAGATATTCACCATCAACGCGCTTGACAACCACGAGGGGCGCAGCTACTTCAAGGAGGTGTGGATATGCCGGGGACAGCATTCCGACGTCTACGGCGTGGAGGAAGCCCCCGAATGTTACTGGGCCTACACCACCGAGCGGACGGAAAAAGAGGCGTTGAAAACATACCTGCGGCACTACGGCACGGTGCAGGAGGCCATCACGCGCATCGAGGCCGACCGTAAAAAAGCGGGCAGCCCCAAGTACCTGGAGTTCGCCAGACAAGTCAACCAACATCAAAAAGTAATGTCATTATGGGAAAGCTGAAAAACATATTGTTAGGAACATTCCTGTTTGCCGCGTCCGCCCCCACGTTTGCCGGATGGCGCATCGTCATAGACCGTAACTGCATCGCAACGGTGGGCGCCAACCTGGCCTCGCAGAAGCTCATCGAGGGGCAGCACAACCAACGGCTGGACTCCATCGCCTCCAAGAAGCAGAAGGTGGAACTCTACACCGTGAGCATGGCCACCATCAAGGAGCTGTACAAGCTCTCGATGGAAAACATCTCCGGTTTCGGTACGGAGAGTCTTTACTACAAGGAAATCGGAAGTTGCGCCTTCGATATCCTCAAAGACGTGCCGGAACTTATTGAAACGGTGGGCAGGGCGAAGTTTACGAACAAGCTGCTTTGCCTCAATGAACTCGGCAACCTCGTAGCCGAGACCCAACAACTGGTGGGCGACTTCGTGAACATCGTGAACAACGCCAGGGTGCAGAACCCGCTCAAAGGGGAAGCCACGGCGGAGAGGAAAAGCGACGGGTACAACCTGCTCGACCGCTACGAGCGGCTGACCCTGGCCAATCGCATATATACTGACCTTACGAAGATACGCTACAAGGTGGAGGGAATGATGCTCATGGCACAGTATGCCACAGCGGACGACCTCTTCTTTGCCATCGACCCGGAGGGCTGGGCAAACGTGGTGACCATGAAGAACCGTGTCGGTAGCCTTGTCCAGTCATGGAACGGGCTTGTAGCTTCCAATTACTGAACCAGACAACAAGAGCCATGGACTATAATATAAAAGGTATAGGAAATTACAGGGCGTTTTTTGTTGCCGCCTTTATGGCAATCGCCGTCCTGTCGCTTCCCGTCAGGGTATCGGCCGGAGTCATCCCCAAAGACCTCCCGACCATCGAGGCCCTGATTGCCTTGCACAAGGCCGTCAAGAAGGACGAGGACAAGGCCATGCGGCGTGTGGCCGCCAGCTTCGGCGAGCAGTCGCTCCTCACCAAGGGGGCCGGCAAGTTCAACGACGTGCGCACCACCCTGAACACCAAGCTGGACAATGCCCATTCCTACTTAGTGCTGGCAGGCGCCATCTCTTCCACGGCCAACGCGCTGTACCGGTTGGTGAAGGAATACAAGGACTTCACCTCCAACACGTTCGGCCATGTCAGCAAGAAGCCCTTCGTGGCGTGGTACTATGCCGACGCCAACCTGGCCATATCGAGGGAAGTGAAGCACTGCTACAAGCTTTATGCGTCGGTGGCCGCTTCCGGCATCAACCTGATGAAGGCTTCCATGGACGAGAAGCTGAACCTGGTGATGACGCTGAAAACCACCATCGACAGGGCGAGGTACATCATCGACAACGCGAACCTGTACTGCTACCTCATTACCGACTGCGGATGGAAGCCGGATTACATCTGGGAGATACTGAACTCCGAGGTCAAGGACGAGATAGCGAAAACGATAATAGACAAATGGAACAAAGGATATGAAAGTTAAAGAGGCCATATTATTGCTGTGTGTAGTCTTCGCCCCGGTTGTGGCGGAAGCACAAGTGCCCGTCCGTGACAACGAGAAGAAGAAACAGTGGCAGTCCATGGAGAACGGGCCGTGGGACTTCGCGCCCGACTGGTACTATTATTTCCTGCACAAGGGTTACTCCGGCGCGGAAATGTATTGGAAATGGGCGGGCTTCAAGTCCGGCTTCCGTGTCCGCTTCAAGGAATCCAAGTCGAACATCAAACGCATCATGCCCACACGGGTCATATCCGAGGAGACCCAGCGGCAGAAGCTGGAGAAGGTGGAGGAAGAACGCAAATATGTGGAAGAGCTGTACAAGGAGGAGCTTGTCCGGGAGGCCGACCGCGCCGTTGACCTGGTCTATCCGGCCTACAAGGACGAGTTCAACCGGATGCAGGACTGCATCACCGACGGCCTGCTCTATTGCATGACGAAAAGCGGCGGAAAGTTGAAGCCGCAGGTGGACGAACTGGGCAGGCAGAATGAAATCCTTTGCGCAGGTATTGCCTATATCCGCAAGACGGGCGTGGGCTACGGACTGGAGAACGCCAAGCGGCAGCAAGCCTACGAAGAAGCCAAAGGAAAGATGGAGGCACTCGTGAAACAGACCGCCAACCTCTGCGCCGTGGCCGCCACACATTATTAGAATTAATAAAATGTATTACATGAAGATAAGAATACGATTATGCAACTGTCTGCTGTTTTATTGACCATAGGCCTTCCGGCCATCGACGAGAGCCTAGACAAGCTCCTTGTCGCCATGGAGACGTTCCCCAACGTGGCCGTGCTGGGCGACGCGGTGGGACTGGCCCGTATCATCGGGCTGCTGCTCGCCCTCTGCGTGGGTTCCTACGAGTGCTGGATGATGATGCTCGGACGGCGCGGCATGGACGTGATGAAGCTCCTCCGCATCGTCGGCATCTCCATCTGCATCTCTTCCTCCTCGTGGATATGTGACGCCCTGCAGGTGCCCGGCAAGGGACTTGAAAGCGCGAGCAAGGCGATGGCGCAGGCCAAGAACAAGGAGGTGGCCGCCTTCGAGCTGAAGGTGGCTCAAAAACAAAGCGAGTACCTTGACCGGCTGCGCACCGTACAGGATTCCATCGCAACCGCGCAGCAGGTGGCCGCCATCGGACAGGACGCCGCATGGTGGGACAAACTCATCTACAACGTGGAGAACCTTGGCAACACCATCAACAACTACGCCCAACGGGCGGTGGTGGCCACGGAGACCAAGGTCAGCGAATGGATAAACGATGTCATCCGCTTCGTGGGAGAGCTGATTTTCCAGATGTCCTACTACGGCATCCTCGTGGCGCAGCGCATCTTCATGGCCATCATGATGATATTCTGCCCCATCATGTTCGCCCTGTCCCTCGCCCCGCCGTGGAACTCGGCGTGGAGCCAGTGGATGTCCAAGTTCCTTTCCCTCTCGCTGTGGGGCTTCGTGACCTACATGTGCCTGTACTACGTTGACTTCATCCTGCTTTACAACCTGCAACAGGATTTGGTGGCCTACGACCACCTGCTTCACGGTTCGGTCAATTCGTGGTCGCAGATAGGCGCGTTGGGGCTGCAGGGCATCGGCTCCAACTGCATGTACGCCATGGGAATGCTGGTCGGCGCGTACATTATACGTTTCGTCCCGGAAGTGGCCTCGTGGCTCATCCCCGGCGGCGTAAGTTCGGGCGCGGCCACGGCGGCAGGCTCCACGGCGACGGGCATCGCTTCCATGGCAGGAGGTGCGGCCGGTTCGGTGGCCGGGGGCGCGGTTTCCATGGTCAAGCCCAAATCAGGAAGATAAAATCATAAAAATAAAGAAATATGCTCATAGAATCACTGGCACAGAAAACAAGGCTCGCCATGGTGACGGTGCTGGCCACCATAGGCGGATGCGCCGTCATCTGCGGCTTCACCGTATGGTGCTGCATCTCCCTCGTAAACAAGGAAAGGGAGCAGATATACATATTGGACGGCGACATCCCGTTCCTCGCCGAGCGCGCGCAGCTGGAGGCTAATTTCACGATGGAGGCCCAGGCGCACATCCAGCTCTTCCATCAGTATTTCTTCAACCTGCCGCCCGACAACGACTACATCAAGTGGACGCTCGGCAAGGCCATGTACATGGCGGACGGCACGGCGTTGAAGCAAAAGCAGGCGATGGACGAGAACGGCTTTTATTCCGACATCATCTCCTCGTCGGCGGTCTGCACCGTCATGTGCGATTCCATCGACTTCGACGAACAGGAACGGAAGTTCACCTACTACGGTACGCAGCTCATCAAGCGGCGCACCCGTGACCTGAAGCGTTCTTTGGTCACGACCGGATATGTCGAGTCCGTGCCAAGGACGCGGAACAATCCCCACGGATTGCTGATTACCAACTGGAGGACGCTCGAAAACAAGGATTTGGACTACTAAATGTAATTTGGATATGAGAATCAGAAAGAAACTTCGGGAAAGCAGGCTAAGGACGCACCTGCAAATCCGCACATGGCTGCAGCCCAAATTGGGCAAGGCCGGGGAAAGGCTCCGCTTGGTCGGTCGCATCCGTCTGGCGAACATCTGGGCCCGGAAGCATCCGAAAAGGACTTTTGCCTGTGTTACGGGAACATTGTCGCTCTTGCTGGTATGCTCCCTTATCATGAACAATAGCAAGCCGGACGAGACGGACAACGCACACGGCATCGGCGTCATTGCCAATATGGAACCCTTGTTCCAAGGCTTCCGCACCATACAGTCGAACAAAGGCCTGCACCGTGCCACGATACAGGAGCTGGCGGACAGCGGACGGGCCATCCGACGGGAACTTGACTCCCTGATAGCCATGCCTCGGAAAACGCACGGTGACTCCCTGCGGATTGTCAGGCAGTACAGGCGGCTGGAGAACATTGTAAAATTCATCAATAACGGAGAACATGATTAAAGTCAATTTCAAACAACCCAAGTACATCTTCCCGGCCGTCATCTTCATACCGCTGTGCGCCCTGGTGTATTTCGTGATGCAGACCTTCGGGGGAGGCGGAGAGCCGGAACAGGCCGTGGCCACTGACCGCATCAACACGGAACTACCCGAAGCACACGCAGAGGAAACAGGGGACAAGATGTACGAGATGTCGCGCCGCTTCGGCGACGAGGACGCCTTTACCGCCGTGGGCGGCATCGGCGAGGAAAAGGAGGAGAAAGAGGAGCCGGGACACGGCTACAGCGAGGAGGAACTGGACGGACTGGACGCAGCGGAAGCAGAGCGCATCCGTAGGCAGCAGGAAATGGAGGAACTGGAACGCTCGCTGGCGGAGTCCAGGCGGCACATCAATTCATACGCCTATGGCAACAATGCACCTTCAGCCCGTATGTCTGATGGAAGCAGTGGCATGGGCTACACTTCGCAGGACGACTTCGCCCGTGACCTGGAGGAAATCCAACGCCGCAGCTTCGAGAGGCAGAAGGCCATCGGGCGCGGCCTTGGGTTCGGCGACCCGGAAGCGGAAGAGGCGGCCAAAAGGCAGCGTGCCGACTCGCTGGCGAGAATCCGCAAGGAAGAGGCGGAACGAAACCGCCCGAACCTTGTCATCAAGTCTGCCGACACCAATGCGGACAAGTTCCATACGGTGGCCGCTCCCGACGGTACGGCGGAAGCCAGGCTGATACGCGCCATGATAGACCAGACCACCAAGGCCAAGGAAGGCACGCGCCTGCGCTTCAAGCTGCTTGACGACGTGACGGTGAGCGGCACCAAGTTAAGGAAAGGCACTTACCTCTACGGCACGGTGACGGGATTCTCCAGCCAGCGAGTGAAGGCTACCATCACCAGCATACTTGCCGGGGACAAGTTCATCAAGGTCAAGCTGTCCGTATTCGACAACGACGGCATGGAGGGCTTCTACGTGCCCGAATCCTCGTTCCGCGATTTCGTGAAGGACGCTAGCTCCAACGTGGTGCAGCAGGACATCAACATAGAGTCCGACGGCGGCTACGGCTCAGGAATATCCGGCGAGGCCGTTGCATTGCAGGCCCTGCAGAACATGTACAACTCCGCCACATCCGCCCTGTCGTCCAACATACGGAAGAACAAGGCGAAAATCAAGTACAACACCATCGTCTACCTCATCAACTCGGACGATGCAAGGTAAACATGATTTGAAAACAAATACATACTTATATATGAAAGCAAGAACCATCTTACTGACTTTGCTCTGTGCCGTGGGCATGGCCGCCTACGCCAACGAGAAAATCTATGTCAACCGGGATGTGACCACACACATCGTCATGCCCGAACCCATCAAGCTGGTGGACATCTCCACCCCGAAGATTGCCGGGAATCAGTGTACGGACAACATCGTCCGCATCAAGCCGTACCATGATGAGGGTGATTCCATACAGTCCGGCGGCTACACGGAGAACGAGCTGCTGGGCACCATCACGCTCATCGGGGAAAGACACATCGCGCAATATGACGTCCTTTATACCGAAGAGCCAGGACAGGCGGCCGCCATCTTCGAGGTGCCGTACACCCACACGCAGTCCTACATCAACCCAGAAGTCACCATGCCCATGTCCGAGATGGCACGCTATGCGTGGGCGGTGTACGGCAGCAGGCGCAAGTACAACCAGATCGTGACGAGGGCGCACGGGATGAAGGCCACGGTCAACAACATCTACGCCGTCGGGGATTACTTCTTCATCGACTTTTCGCTGCGCAACAAAACGAAGATTCCCTACGACATCGAGGAAATCCGCGTGAAGCTCACGGACAAGAAGGAAACCAAGGCGACCAACTCGCAGACCATTGAGCTGTCGCCCGTGTTCACGCTCAACTCCACGAGGAAGTTCAAAAAGGACTACCGCAACGTGATGGTGCTGCCCAAGCTGACCTTCCCCGACGAGAAGGTGTTGCGCATTGAAATATCCGAGAACCAGATCAGCGGACGGGTCATCGTGCTGACCCTCGAATACGAGGACATCCTCCATGCGGACGGCTTCGATGCCGACATCCTGAAGGACGCTGCCTACTATCCTTATTACTACATCTCTTATTCTGACAAATGATGAAGAAGTTTCTGATTACCTTATGCTGTGCGGCCGTTTCCATTGGCGCATCCGCACAGGACGGCAAGCTGGCGGTAAACGCCGGCTTCCTGTTCCCGTCCACCCTGAACGCAACAATCGGCTACGAGCGTCCGTTGTCATACGGGAATGCCGTGGAACTGTACGGCGAGGCCGGCACCCATTGGCAGGAAAAGGATTTCTGGAAAGGCTACTATTGGGACGGCGGCATCGTCTACAAGCACCGGCTGGTGCGCTATAAGAACGGTATGCTGCTTTTCCGCTTCGGCCCGCAGTTCGGTGCGGTGCAAAAACGGTTCTTCATCGGATTGGAGGGAGGGTTTGAATACAGCTATGTATTCCGTAACGGCTGGGAGTTCGCCCTGATACAGAAGAACAACGTGAACTTCCTGCACGGCGACACGTTCCGCAACGGGTTGTTGCTTGGAATGAGAATTCCTTTTTAACCACTTGTAAACAAAACAGAAGGCATGGCATTTGAAGAGACAAGGGAACAGCAGCAGATGTACAACTATTTCCGCAGTTGCATTTACATCTTCCTGATTATAGAGATTGTGATGAACCTGCCTGTCACGGCGGACAACCGCATCACGCAGTTCATTCTCGATCTGTTGGGGCGTTTCAAGGTATTCAACACCGTATCGGGCTGCAAGGTGGCGGAGCTGGTGTGCATCTGCATCGTCTGTATCGGCACCAAGGCGAAGAAGGCGTTGAAGTTCAATGTGCGCACGATGGTGGTCTATCCCGTGCTGGCCGGGTTGACCCTTGTCGGGCTGTGCTTCGTGTTCCACGGGATGTATTTCGGCATCAGCTGGTTCGGTTTCCCTGCCAACCGCATCCTGTACGCTCTCTGTTCGGTGGTGGGCACCATGCTGGTACACCAGGGGCTGGACGGCATCGCCAAGTATTACAACAACAAGGTGGGCGAAGACCGCTTCAACTTCGAGAACGAATCGTTTCAACAGTCGGAGAATCTTGTCGCCAATGACTATTCAGTGAACATCCCCATGATATACTATTGGAAACGGAAGATGCACAAGGGATGGATAAACATCATCAACCCGTTCCGTGGGACAATCGTGTTGGGAACGCCCGGTTCTGGAAAGTCCTTCGGTGTCATTGACCCGTTCATCCGGCAGCACGCCGCCAAGGGGTTCGCCATGATGGTCTATGACTTCAAGTACCCCACGCTTGCCAAGACGCTCTTCTACCAGTTCTGCAAGAACCGGAAGGCCGGCAGGCTGCCTGCCAACTGCGGTTTCCGCACCATCAACTTTACCGATGTGGAGTATTCCGACCGCATCAATCCCATACAGCGGAAGTACATCCCCGACCTTGCGGCGGCTTCGGAAACGGCGGCTACCCTGCTGGCATCGCTCAACAAGGGCGGCGGCGAGAAGAAGGGAGGCTCAGAGGCGTTCTTCACCAACTCGGCGGAGAACTTCCTCGCGGCCATCATCTACTTCTTCGTAAACTTCCACCCCGTAGGCTTCAAGGACGGCAGGAAGCTCAGGCGCTTCATCCTACACGAGGGAAAGAAGCTGGAAATCGTCATCAGAAATTGGGACGACTTCAATGCCATTGACAAGGACGGCAACGTAGTGCTGGATTTTGTGGACGAAAAAGGTAATGACGTCTCCACTGACGAAGATAGGATGTTCGTAGACTTGAACGGTTACAGCTACAAAGACCGCACAGGGAAGCTGATACGTATCGACCGCTGCTGGTATGAGGACAAGGACGGCAACGAGGTGGAACCGGACACCATTACGGGGGAATATTCGGATATGCCGCACGTGCTCTCTTTTCTGGGTAGGCCATACGACCAGGTGTTCAACATCCTCATGCAGGACGATAAGATAGCCTCGCTCATGGCGCCGTTCAAGAGTGCCTACGAGAACAAGGCCAACGACCAGCTGGAAGGAATGGTGGGCACGCTCCGCGTCAACGCCGCAAGGCTCGTGTCGCCGGAAGCCTATTGGGTGTTCACCGGAGACGACTTCGACCTGAAGATTTCCGACAGGGAGCATCCGAGTTATCTCGTGATAGCCAACGACCCGGAAAAGGAGCAGGTCATCGGCTCGCTCAACGCCCTTGTGCTGAACCGCCTGATAACCCGGGTGAACTCCAAGGGGAACATCCCGGTGAGCATCATCGTGGACGAGCTGCCCACGCTGTACTTCCACAAGATTGACCGACTTATCGGTACGGCACGCTCCAACAAGGTGGCCGTGACATTAGGTTTTCAGGAACTTCCACAACTGGAGGCGGACTACGGCAAGGTGGGGATGCAGAAAATCATCACCACGTGCGGCAACATCTTCATGGGGGCTGCCCGTAACAAGGAGACGCTGGAATGGGCGCAGAACGACGTGTTCGGCAAGGCCAAGCAGACCTCGCGCTCCATATCCATCAACGACCAGAAGGTGTCCACCACCATATCAGAGAAGATGGACTACCTCGTTCCGGCGGCGAAGATAGCGGACATGGCCACCGGATGGCTGGCCGGACAGGCGGCGCGCGACTTCACCGCCACGGACGAGAGTATGTTGGAGAAGTTCGACATCGAACAGTCGGAGGAGTTCAAGACCACCAAGTATTTCTGCAAGACGCACTTCGACATGAAGAAGATTAAGGACGAGGAGGAACACTACGTGCCGCTGCCCAAAATCTACGAGTTCAAGAACGACAGGGAGAAGGAAATTCTGCTCAACCGCAATTTCAAACGGGTTAATCAGGAGGTAGAGGATATGGTCAAGGAACTACTTGGAATGAGCTAAGTGATTGTCTAACCGTTTCTGATAACATATTGAAAGATAATGATATATGAATATTAGTTCGACTTCCTATCTGCCTGAACCGCTTCCTTTGTTGAGCGGAAGCGCATTGAAAATCATCGCCGTGGTTTCCATGGTTATTGACCATTACGCATATTATCTTATGGATGGCAATACAATGACTTATGAGGTGATGCGGTGCTTCGGGCGTATCGCCTTCCCCGTGTTCGCTTTCCTAGTTGCGGAAGGTTTCGCCCATACGCGGAACAGGATGCGGCACTTCCTTTCCCTCATGTTGTTCGCAGTCGTCAGCGAAGTGCCGTGGTATCTGTTGAACGGTGCGGACGGCACGCACAACGTGATGTTCACGCTGGCCTTGGGAGTGGCGGCATTGGCCGCATTCGAGAGGCTTTGGGAACATCGTATCTTATGCTGTTGTTCCATATTGATGACGGCATGGCTAGCGGCATGGTTGGAAGCGGACTACGAATGGAGGGGTGTGCTGATGATAGTAGTGTTCTACCTGTTGAATATGGGCAAGAACACACCGGTCACTTTGCGCAGGATAATGCAGCTGCTGTTTGCTTTTCCGCTGATGATGCACTACGGCATAATCGGTGCGCTGCTTGCCTGTGCGGTCATCTTCCTGTATAACGGCACAAGGGGGTTCATCCACGGGAATGTGGCCAAGTACTGTTTCTATGCCTTTTATCCAGCACATCTGTTCCTTTTATGCATCTGTTGAATGTTCACTTCAACAGGAAGTCAAATAAACGTCCGTCCGCATCCGGGAACAATCCTTGAAAGTGCTTTTCTATCCGCCGGCGCGACTCTTCGGGAGTGCGGTCGGGATGGCAGCTGTCCTTGCCCAAGAGGACTTCAGGCATGGTAAGCAACGACCATCCCCCAGCCGTAGTTGCGCCCGTGCCGGTCTTTCGGATAGACGAAATCCTCCGTGACGATATAACAGCCCATTTCAAGACGTGAGATGTAGGTATCGAACTTGCCGCGCATCTTCGTTCCCGTAAAGCCGCAGGCTTTGCGCAGTCACGGGTAATCATGCTGCCGTTTTCCTGCAATGTCTGAAGTATCATGTCCTCAATGCTGCTTTCCTCCGGATGTGGATACACATTTCGGCGCCAGTTGCAGAAGTCCGGCCACCATTCGCGGCTTATGAAGGCAGCTTTCCGGTCAAAGAACTTGCCGTATGCGCATCCGCTCTCCCGGATGATGTCGCCTTTCCATTCCCATAGCGGCCATTCCCATCCGCCGTCGGGCAACGTGACGTAACGGCATTCCTCGTCAACCGCTTCTTCCGCCGACCATCCGTCCAGTCCCATGTGCAGCAACGGCAGGAAGCCGATTTCGTTGATGTATTCAACCAATCCGCTGCAATTATATATCTCGTTTATTTTCATGGCAACTTTTTTATGTATTCGGACAAGAGTTCCTTAGAATCTTATCCATGCTCTTCCCTTTGGCAAGTTCGTCAACGAGCTTGTCAAGATACCTTATCTCACGCATCAGTGGTTCTGCAATGATCTCGACCCGAACACCGCAGACCGTTCCCTTGATAAGCAGGCGGTCGGGATTCAACTGTGGGGCGTTCTGAAAAAAATCGCCGTATGTAATGTCGGTGGCGAGAATTTCCGTAAGCTGTCCGGGCGTGTACCCTGTGAGCCATTGCACAATCTGCCGCACCTCGCTTTCCGACCGTCCCTTCCGTTCGGCCTTGGCAACCAGCAAGGGATAGACCTTGGCCAACGGCATCTGATATACTTTGTTCGTTTCCATGACACATTTATATGATGGCTGTTCACGTTCGTTTATATTGGGACAAAGTTGCTGTTCTTTTGCTAATCAGGCAATTTCCAGCTCGTTTCTTGTCATATTCTACAAAATTTTAGGAAAAGGCGTCGGAAATCATAGGTTTATGCACTTGTAATTATCTATATTCCGCCATAATTTGGTTTATGCTATTCGCCATATTTCACAATGCTGTAACCGTGATGAAACATCAGGATGCTATTTTTGTCATCAAATCCATTAAACATTCGTATCATGAAAGAAAAGGACCTGCGCAAAGAAGTCTATAAAGAAAGCAAGAAGAGCCAACGAAAGGAAACGGTTATTGTCTTTGCAGTAATAGCCGGGGCAGGTGCTCTTTTCTGGTGCGCATTGATTCCGATTAATTTTTGGTTTGGTTGTGGATTAGGCCTTTTCTTAATCGCAGTGGCTTGCTTCTTTGCCCATGCTACCTGGAAGAGGCATCAGACGGAGCTTCACGCGGTTGCGCAAGGTATCTTGACGGAAGCCGAAGTGGTGGAAGTGAAGGATGAAAAGGACTCTGACGGCAAGCTGACGACAATGGCCGTCTATGAATTTGCCTTGCCCGGAGGCTCGAAGCAGCGCTTCAAGGAATCCGTTTCTTCCTCGATGGCAGGGATTTTGGGGCTGATACGGGTGGGCGTCAAGCTTCCCCTGTTTGTTGACCGGAATAATCCGGACATTTTCTATAAGATGAAACACCGCCTTACGGAACAATCCGTTCCGGATATGGACGATGCCGTCATCAGCCAATACCTCGGAAAGTATGGGAATAGCTTGGACAGGCTACGGCCTGAGGAGGTTGTCCGGGGATACAAGATGTTCGGGCGGATATGGAGGACATTCTTAGGGCTCGTCATCGCCGGTGCGTTGGCAGGCATCGGTTTCGTGGTGTACAATAACTGGCGGAATATGCGCCATGACGACATCGGGCTTCCTCCCGGCGTGTTTATTTCCCTCATAGGCACTACGGAGGTCTACCAGTATTTCCCCGAAACCAATGAGTGGAGCTACAATGCAGATGATTTTGGTGTAGCGCGGACAGCCCGTTGGCGTTATGACAGCAAATGCCGCAAGCCGCTCCAACTGGGCTACACCGGTGCCTCTTTTACATCCCAAGGGGCGAGCGACTGGCCGGAACTGCTCATTCCCGAAAGTTACCGTGATCGGTTGGACGAGTTTGCCGCAGACAAGACGGACAACAGTTTGACTCCTCCATGATTTATCATTTGTCCTATTCACTAAAAAACATATTCATTATGTATCCCGACAGAGAGAAGGCATTGGCCAAAGGCAGACGGAAAGGCAAAACCTTTATCCGCGTATTCTGCGGCATATTTATTTCGGTAGGTATTATCCTGCTCATCGTCGGCATCGCCGTTGGTGTCAGCGGCCACACATTCCGGCAAAAGGCTGAACCGACGGATGCCGTTATCTTGGCCATGCGCGGAGCGAGCAGCGAATCGTTGGGTACTCCTGTCGTGGAATATACCGTAGACGGAAAATCCTATACGGCCATGCTCAACATGGCATCCTCGTCCATGTATCCGGGCAAGCGGATAACCATATATTATCAGAAAAACAATCCTCGGGAAGTGCGCTATCTGGACGATAACGGTTGGCTGATTCTCATCTTCGCGTTTATAGGAACCGTGTTTACCGGAATAGGGACGGCCTTCTGGCTGGTGAAACGCAGCCATGAGCGGAAAGCCCGTCAGCTGTTGGCAACGGGGGAAGTGGTGGAAGCGGAAATTACAGGCATCGGTGAAGATACAAGCAGTTCGATGAACGGACATCATCCTATCATGGTCAGTTGCCGCTACACCGCACCGGATGGACGGGTGTACTTCTTCCGCAGCGGTTCCTTCTGGTATGAAAGCTACGAGATAGCCCCGAAGAAGAAGGTGCGCGTGTATGTGGACCGCAACAATCCGGCAAATTATTATGTAGATGTGGACAGTGCCGTAGGATAAAGAGTCATCCCTTTATGCAAAGAATTATGCGGCTATTGAAATCATTTATCGTTTGGATATGCTTCATCCCTGTGGCAATACTCAATGGCGGATTGCGTGAATATGTACTGGTCAAGTTTATTGGAGAAGAAACGGCATTACCCGTGAGCGGGATATTGCTAAGCGTATTCATCTTTCTGGTAACATGGCTGATGCTTCCCCGTTTGGTAAAAGGCTGTGGCATGAAAGGCTGTCTGGCAATAGGTGTTTGCTGGGCGTTATTGACCGCAGCCTTCGAGTCTGCCGCCGGAATTACCGGAGGCAGTACCATTACGGAAATTCTTGCCGCCTACAATCCATCGACGGGCAATCTGTGGGTGCTTGTATTGGCGACGACATTACTGTCACCTGTGCTGCTGAAAATGTTCAGACAGATTTAATTTAGAGGTATTGCTCCAATATACGGCTTAGCGAACGGACATACCTTGGGTCTTCCGCATAGCCGATGTTCTTCAGCCAAAGGAGATAGTCACCGCCCTTGAACTTGTACTGTACCTTGGTATAATAGGCCCGGACACTTTCCGTCCAATGGCCGAACTCAAAGTATTTCCCTGTCCGTGGGTTGGTCAGGCCGAACAGATTGTGCTTGTTCCTGCATACCGGGGAGGTGAACCATCCGGTTTCAAGGATGGCCTGTGCCAATACGATTTTCGGATATTGTATTCTGTTTTGTATAATTTCCGCATAAAGATTGGGAATGGTCAGTTCGGGAAGCTCTGATTTTAGGGATGTCCTTTTGTTACCTTTTTGGCCTTTTCCCTTATTCTTTTCCTTTATCGGGGTATTTATGTGCAAGGTGTCGTTTCTGACACTTTGCACAATGTTGCTGATTGTATCATCTTCTTTTGCAGCTGTTTGCATTGTTTCCTTTCCGGAATCGGGCATTAAGTCTGAGTCTTTGGTAATGGTGTAAAACTGTGCGGAAGCCGTGATGGGCAGAAGCAACAGCATCAGTGACGACAGAATAGTGTTGTGCATTTCTTTTTCTCGTTTGGGTGAAAATACTTTTGCAGGGTGTTCAAGCGGTTCCGGCCGCAAAATTAACCCGTAAAAACAAGTATAACGAAATGGACAACAGAAATTTATCCGAAACGCTGCCCTACGGGAAGCTGGCGATGCTGGGTATCGACAAGGAGAAGGCAGACCTTCTTCCGCAAGAGGTGAAGGAAAAGCTGCTCTCCGGCGAGGTCACGCCCCTCATGCAGGTCTCCATCCGCGCACAGAACGGCAACGCCGTCACGCTGCCGCTCAAACTCCAGCTGGTGACAGACCGGCAGGGCAACCCGGCCCTGATGGCCTATCCCGTCAGGGCAATTCTTGAAACGGAACGCAACAAGGCTCTCGGCCTGACTGAACAGGAAGCGGAACGCCTCAAAAAAGGCGAAGTCATACAGAAAGCCGTGGATGTGGACGGCGAAAAGACCCGGCAGTACCTCCAGCTCGACCCTGAGACCCGTTCCGTCATCCACCGCCGTGTGACCGAAATTCGGCTGGAACAGAAGCTGAAGGACATGGAGAAGGTGAACGACATCGAGCTGGGTACGCAGCAGAAGCAGCAGGTGCGCGACGGCAAGCCCGTGGAACTCAATGTCGGCGGCGAGAAGGTGTCGGTCGGCGTTGACCTGAGGGAGCCGCAAGGCTTCAAGATCATCAAGGGCGACCTGAAGGAATGGGAACGCCAGCAGAAGCTACGCTACGATGAGTTACACCCGGAATACCTCGGACTGGTGCAGACCGACAGCAACCGTTGGGAATACCGGAAGGTCGTGGACAGGCAGTCGCAGGAACGTGCCATGAAGCTGCACTCCCCCAAAGAGAATGCCAGCCAAAGTCTCAAACGCTAAATTTATCCGCTTATGGCAAAGAAACAAGAACAGGAAACTGCCGCTGATATGTTGCGGCAGTTCGACTCGCTGAAACAGAAGCATCCCGACGCGATGCTCCTCTTCCGCAAGGGGGATTTTTACGAGATGTACAGGGAGGATGCGGTCAAGGCCGCCGCCGTACTGGCCATCACGCTGACCAGCAGAGTTCTTCCCGGTGAGAAAGACCCCGTCAAATACACCCTGTTTCCCTATCACGCCTTGGATGTATATCTTCCCAAACTGATACGCTCCGGGCAGAGGGTGGCCATCTGCGACCCGATTGAAACGCCCAGGCAGAAAAAGGAAGAAAAAGCCGACCTGAAAGCCGGAGAAAAGTCAAAGGTAAAAGAAGAAATCATACCCAACAATACCGATATGGCAAAGAAGAAGAAAGAACAGGCCGTGCAGGATAAGCCTGTCCAAACTGACCCCAATGAGGTGAAGGAGAAACCTGCCCGTCAGAAAAGCACGGAACAAAAGGCAGGTACGGAACAGAAAGCTGAAGCGAAGGCGGATGCCAATGTGGAGCAACAGGCCGAGGCGAAGAAGGAACGCAAGCCGCGCGAGCCGCAGATGGTGACGGCCGACGGCGGCAAGGTGACCCACGGCCATGCCTACCAAGGCAAGGACAACCCGGAGGACTGGTACTTCACCGCAAAGATTGACGGTCAGCAGCTCAAGCCGCAGAAGATGGACGCCGCTGACCTCGCCGCTTACCAGAAGAAGGAGCTGACCGTGCCGCAGCTGATGGAACGCTACTACCCGACAAAGCTGATGCCGAAAGTGTCGGAGGACACCTACAGGTTCCCCCGGCAGATGGAGGGTGCGGAAGGTTCCGTCGCCATCGAGAAGTTCAATGTCTACAAGGAGAAGGACGAGCAGCGTCCCGACTTCGGCAGGTACAAGTTCTATGCCCAAGTGGGTGACGCAAGGATGTCCGCCGTGGCCTCGCGCCAGGACCTGAACGCTTACTTCGATCGGGTGATGACACCCAACCAGCTCATCGAGAAGAACTTCGGCGAGCGGCTGCACCTGAAGTCCGCCTACGAGAAGTACCGGCTTCCCGAAGGCGTTGACCCAAAGGGTGTCCGTGTGGCGAAAGACCACACCGACAACAAGTGGAAAGTGTACGTGGACATGGGCGACAAGGGCAAGACCGCCCGGCACGAAATCTCCTTTGACGACGGCTATTCGCTTTTCAAGACCCGCACCGCCACACGCGAGCAGATTGCGGCCAAGTACCTCACCCCGGAAATCAACGGGCTGCTCTCGGCCCAGACCAACAGGCTGGAGAAATCAAACTCAATGAAAATATAAGACGAATCATTTTTGAATCAGAACCGACAAGTATTAACATCAAAAGAACAGGAATATGTCAGCAACAATGAATCACGAGGAGCTGGTAGAACTCCTCCAGGAAGGCAAGATAGGCTATCTCCGCTTCGTGCTGGAGGGCGAGAACGGACAGGACTATCTGGAGTGGTGCCGTGCGCACGGCACGGACCCTTCGGACGAGTCCGCCGAGTTTTATGTGGAACAGACGGACATCATGCAGATGGAACGCCAGCTAATCGATGACGGGGACTATGGCATCTGGAACTAACCCTTCATCTGCCAGTTCCGGACAGGCGGCCATAGACCGCTTCGCCGAGATGATGATCGGGCGTATGGAGCAGATGAAGGCGTCCGACTGGAAGAAAGGCTGGATTGGCGGTGCGTCGGGGTACGCCGGACTGCCACAGAACGTGGGAGGACGCAACTATTCCGGCTCCAATTCCTTCTTCCTGCAACTCCACACGGCGGCCAATGGCTACGACCTGCCCGTTTACCTGACCTTCAAGCAGGCGCACAACCTGAAAGCGCACGTCCTGAAAGGTGAAAAGGCGTTTCCCGTGGTGTATTGGGACATGATGGTCAAGGACAAGGACGGGAAAAGGATAAGCAGCGACGAGTACCGCACCATGACGAAGGAGGAAAGAAAGGATATGGAGGTCATCCCGTTCGTCAAGGCGTTCCCCGTGTATAACGTGGCACAGACCAACCTGGCCGAAGTACAACCCGAACGGATGCAAAAGCTCATGGATAGGTTCAGGCTGCCCGAACTCCGCGACACGGAAGGCATGTACGCCCACGCCGCACTCGACAGGATGATAGAAACACAAGGCTGGGTCTGCCCGATACAGGCCGACAAGCGTGTGGACGGGGCCTATTATTCCCCCTCGCACGACATCGTGGTGGTTCCCATGAAGGCGCAGTTCAACACGGGCGGCACGCCGGAGGAAACGTACCGTGGCGGCATGGAGTTCTACTCCACCATGCTGCACGAGATGGCCCACTCCACCATGACACCGGAACGGCTCAACCGTGACGGCATAGGCAGGTTCGGCGATCCGAAGTACGCCAAGGAGGAGCTTGTCGCCGAACTGACGGCGGCGATGATAAGCCACTCGATGGGCTTCGACTCCAAGGTGACGGACAACTCCGCCGCCTATCTGGACTCATGGATTGGCGTATTGAAGCAGGAGCCGAAATTCATCGTCTCGGTCATGGCGGACGTGAACAAGGCTTCTGACATGATACTCGACCATGTGGACAGGCAGCGGTTGGCACTGAACGATCAGCCCTACCTGGCCAAGAACGACCCGCTCGCTCCGCTTGACCCAGGCGAGGAAGTGCCGTTTCGGAACGCTGCCATCGTCAAGACACGCGGCGGAGACTATGCCATCCGTGCCTCGTATGACGGTGTGGAGCTGGGCCTGAAGAAGGTATCGAAAGGCACGGCAAGGACTTACTTCCAGCTTACGGACTACAAGGACAAGGCGGCCTTCCTGAACATGACGGCACGTAAGACATTCGGGCCGGAGATTGCCATGATGGGCAGGACGCAGACCGTAAGTGCAAAGATGGGTATTTAATCCTAAAAGTAATACGGAATGCCGGACTACAAGGTAAACTTCAAGGAACTCAAAGCGCGTGTCGGTGTGACCGATGTGGCTTATGCCCTCGGCTACCGCCTTGACCGCAAGGCCGGTGTGGGACGTTACATCGAACTGGTATTGGGTGACGGACAGGAGAAACGTGACACCATCATCGTCAGCCATCCCAATGACAGGAGTGCCCAAATGTTCTTCCGCCGGGACGGCTCCAAAGGGGATGTACTTACGCTTATCCGTGAGAATCTGGATGCCTTTTTCGTCACCGGCAAGGACGATTGGCAGAAGACTGCCAAGGTGATGGCGCGTTTCGCCAATATGCCGGAACCGGAATACCATGAGGATTGGGAATACCTGAAATCTGCCAAAGCTGCATCAGTTTTTGATGCCTCACGCTATGAAGTGAGGCAAATAGACGTGGAGCGCATTCCTCAGATCTTCCGCCAACGGGGCTTGTCCGATGAGACAGTCAGGCGTTTCGCGGCGTTCATTTTCCTTGTCCGGGACAAGCGGAACGGGAATTTCGACGGCTACAACATCGGTTTCCCCTATACCGGTGCGGACGGCCAGGTGAAGGGCTACGAGATACGCGGCTACGGTGGCTACAAGTCAAAGGCGGCAGGCACGGATTCCTCTTCGGCGGCATGGGTGGCCGACTTTTCCGACGGTAATCCGGAAGCGGTCAGGTGCGTATTCTTTTGTGAGTCCGCCTTCGATGCGATGGCTTTCCACCAGATGAACAGAAACCAGTTGCACCCGGATGTGGCATTGGTCTCCCTCGGAGGGACATTCTCCGACAACCAGATAACCGGTGTGATGAATCGTTTTCCTAACGCCAAGGCTTTCGACTGTTTTGACAACGACATTGCCGGGCGCATCTACGGTCTTCGCATGATTGGCTTGCTGGAGGGCATCCCGATGAAAATCAGCAAAACGGAGGGCTACCTGCAAGTAGAAGCCGGAGGCAAGAATTTTACCGTCAATTCGGGAAAGGCGTTGCCCTCACAGCTTGCCGCACATCTGCCCGTCCATTATCGCACCGGACAATGGCTACCGCCCAAGGCGTTCAAGGACTGGAACGACTGCCTCTTGAACAAGCCGGTGGCTCCGGTTCTCGTCCCACGCAAGGAGGAACGCGACCGGAATCTGGCGGAGCGGAGAAAAGGTAATCTCAAAATGTAACGTAACATGGAACATATATGAAAGCAATCAGACTGAAAATGGCCGCCGGGGCGTTGGCCCTGTGGTTGGCCGGAGGCCATACCGTTCCGGCGTTCGCCCAACAGATAGATCCGGCACTGGCCGGTGCGGTGACGGCACAGACGCTGGAACTGAAAAGCCTGCACGACAAGCGCAGGAAGACGCAGGAGAAGATAATCGCCGCCGAAGCCGCCGTGACGGTTGCCCTCGACCGGGTGCACAGCGTGGAGAATAAGATGCTGGAATACCTCTCCAATGTGCAGGGTGCAGTACAGAACCTTTACCAGATCAAACGTGCAGGGGAACTGGTGACGACCGAGATACCGCAGAACTGCAACCTGTTGCTCAAATCGGTGGGGAGCAACCTCAAGGGCACGGCGATAGCGGCCATCGTGTCGGACGAGCTGACGGACGCGGCCACGCAGATGGCGGCGCTCTATCCGTTCATGAAACAGCTCGTGACTTCGGGCAGTTACGATGTGACAGGGGCTGACGGGAAGAACGGGAAGCACAAGGTCAACCTGCTGGACTCTTCGGAACGCTATTACATCGCCAACGAGGTGGTGACAAGGCTCGAAGCCATCAACACCGACCTATTCATCCTGGCATGGCAGGTGCGCACGCTCTCCTGGAACGACCTCTGGTTCTCGCTCGACCCGGAAGGATGGGCCAGCGTGATGTCCGGCAAGAACATCATCGGCGGCATCGTGACAGACTGGAAACGTGGGTTCAATTAGAAAACAATAAACTAATAAAAAATGGAAACAGAAAAGAAAATCATCGGCCGCTGCCCCTTGTGCGGTGGCAACGTGGTCAAGACCTGCAAGGGATACCGCTGTGAGCACAACATGGGCGACACCCCTTCTTGCGTACTGAACATCAACGCCATCATCGGCAACCGCAAGATGGCGGATGCGGAGGTGGCGGAACTTTTGGAGAAACGCCGCATCCTGCTGGACGGTTTCGCCTCCAAGGAGGGCAAGACGTTCCCGACCGTACTGGAGCTGGCCGACGACGGCAATATCCTGATGCAGCCGGTCATTGGCAAGTGTCCGCATTGCGGAGGGGAAATCCGTGTGGGAAGCCGGGCGTTCAACTGCTCCAACTATGCCAACCAGAACGCACCCTGCTCCTTCGCCATCTGGCGCAACATCGGCGGCCACCAGCTCACCTTGGAGGAAGCCGGGGAAATCTGCGAGAAAGGCATCACCTCTTTGGAACTGGAGATGTACCGTGAGGACGGCAGCATCTACCGCAAGCGGCTCGGCGTATCACCGGACAAACTTCAAATCGTGAAGATATGAGGCCGAGAATGAAGATTTGGATAATACTCGCCTCCATCGTGTTGTTCTGGGGTGGTGTGTTCTACTTTGTCTGCTGTGCTGACAATCTGGACGGCCGCGCGGCGGACATGGCCGAAAAGGCATTGAAGGCATCGGTGCACAATCCCGAATCCATACGGATATTGGCTGTCAGCAGGCCGGATTCCGTGTTCGGGCATACCTACATCACGCAGGAGGAAAAGATGGCCCTCTCTCTGGCTATGGTGGAAATCAACAGGAAGGTGATGGATGTGACGGACGGGCTGGAGAACTTCAATCCGGACGACAAGGAAACGGCGGCACTGATGGAGCGACAGATGTCGGCCATGTCGAGCCTGAGGCGGCTGATGGATTTCGGCGGCCCGCTTGACGGGAGTCCGCAACCGTTCTCCGGCTGGAAGGTCAAGATTGACTTCGAGGGCATGGATGCGGACGGCCGAAGCTATCATTCCGAATACTGGTTCATCCTAGACAAGGAGGCTCAGTGCGTGGTGAAGTCGTTTGAAATACCCTTGCCGTAGGCTTCAGAAGGAATTTGTTTCAAAATACATGGGGAATCCCGGTGTCATTTCAATGTGGCATCGGGATTTTCCGCTTCCTGCCCCTCATGGCATCCTGCTCCGTGGGTTTTCCGATACGAATTTACGGAGGGCGTGCCGACTGCAAACGGCGCATGGCTTGGCTGCGGCGGAAAACGCACGGCAGTCTTCCGCGATTTGTGCCAAATCGGGTATTCCGTGTTTTTTCCGCCTGCCACGTTTGCACTTGCGCCCTCCGTTCCCCGGTATCGTAAAACTTTCCCGGAGCAGGAAGCCGCAAAGCTTCAAACAAAAGGGAAAAGATTAAACTTCAATGCTTCATTAGATTTTTTGAACTATTAAAACATTACGGACATGAAAGGAACAGAGCAATTCAAGGAGGCAATCAAGTGCTATCTTGACCAAAGGGCAAAGGAGGACGAACTCTTCCGCGCCAAGTACGAAACGACGTCACGCACCATTGACGATGTGGTGACTTTTATCCTCAACGAAGTGAAGAACTCCAGCTGTTGCGGTTTCTCGGACAGCGAAATTTACTCTATGGCGGTACACGTCATAGACGAGCCCGGCCTTGAAATAGGCAAGCCGTTGCAGTGTGACGTGGTGGTCAACCACCATGTTGAACTGACAGAGGAAGAGAAGGCGGAACAGAAAGCACTCGCACTCAAACGCTACCAGGAGGAGGAACTGCGCAAGCTGCAGGCACGCAACCACAGGCCGAAACCTGCCAAAGCACAGGAGAACAAGCAACCCGAACTCTCACTTTTTGACAATTTCTGAACCATGAAACCGAGAAGCAGATTTGAAAAGGCGGTGGCAGCTTCCAATGTGAAGTTGTCCGCCATAAGCCCAAAGGCCGTTGAATGGGCGGTAAGGAACACGGTAAGACACATCGCTTTCCGAACGTCAGGGCACAAATGCACCTGCGGAGACTGCGGACGGAAGTTCGACTATAAGGGAAAAGGGAAATACACCCGTTGCCCATATTGCCGGCACAAACTTGAAGTGACAGACACGCTTATGCGCAAGGCAAAGGAATGCGCCTATTTCTCCACCGTAGAGAGGGTGGACGGCTTTCACGTGCAGAGGGTGTTTCTCTTGACCGCCGTCACCCGCAAGGGGAAGAAGCTGGACGCATGGCATAGGGAGGTGTGCCGTCTGTGGCTCGACAAGGACTCTAAGACCGCCGTCACGTCAAGGGCGAGGCTGTTGGGGCATTACATGGACTGCTTCAACTGGTGTTCGGACATCGAGCTGAGGGGAGCGTCAAACGTGCAGTGGGCAATAGCCGATACTTACACCTATCCGCATTATTCCACTATAAAGGAACTTAGGCGCAACGGCATGAGGGGACGGCTTCCTGACTGCCACCCGACAAGGCTGGCGGAGGCACTCCTTTCTGACAGCCGTATCGAGACCATGATGAAAGCGAAGGACTATAAGGCGGTGGAATACTTCATAGGACACGAAACCGAGCTTGACAGGTGCTGGCAGTCATACAAGATTGCAAGACGACACCGCTATGAGCCGGAGGATTACGGGCTGTGGTGCGACATGGTAAGGCTGCTTGAAAGGTGCGGACGTGACATCCGTTCCGTCAGGTATATATGCCCGACAGACTTGAAAGCCGAACATGACAAATGGCTCGCAAAAGTCACACGGTTGGAGGAGAAACGGCGCATGGAGGAACAAATGAAGAGGGCGAAAGCCCGCGAGGCGGACTTCTACCGGGAAAAGTCACGTTACTTCGGGATTGTCATCAGCGATGGCGACATTGAAATATCCGTCCTTGACTCCATCGAGGCGTTCCGTGCCGAGGGCGAAAAGATGAAGCACTGCGTGTTCAGGTGCGAGTATTACGCCAAAGCGGACAGCATCATCCTTTCGGCTCACGACCTTTCAGGTGTCCGTATTGAGACAGTCGAGTTCTCGATTAGACAGGGGAAAGTGGTGCAGAGCCGTGGCGTATGCAACTCAAACACCGAGTACCACGACCGGATAATAAAGCTCGTCAATGACAATGCCTACCGCTTTCTGGAGGCAAAAATAAAGTCAACGGCATAAGTTCCAAGTAATGTCAATGTACCGGCCTGCGCCGTGAGGTGCGGGTCGGTAATTTTACAATGGAAAGTAGTTCAAAACTACAAATCGGTTATTCAGTTTCACTATTATCCTCAATTAGGGCATTGCGGTGATAACCATATCGGACATACGAATCGACAAATATAAGTTCCTTATACCATTTGCCGTTTTCATCCTTTTTATTCTGAAGCCGGAAAAATCCCCTAACAAAAATCTCATTGTCGTTTACTATTTTGCGGAACCAGCGAGAGTCCATAACAATTACTTCCTGCCCGCTTTCATTGCGGACTTTCTCTTTGGACTTGTAACCTAAAATCCTGTCGTCAAATTTTGCCGTCTTACCAATGGGTATGACTATCGTTTCAATTTTGACATATTTCTTAACGGCAAGATATACCATCAGTTTATTGGCAAGTTTTTCGTAAATCTGTTTCCTTTCATCCTTATCACCAGCAAAAAGCTGGTCATCGTCTGTCAAAGTCGGGCAGATATAAACCTGTCGTACATTGTCAGACGTAGACTTTACATAAAAATACATATACAAGTTACTAAACCCGTTGTCTTCTCTGAACAGCCATACATACAGCGTGTCCTCCCCGAAACCATAAACAATAGTTCCACAATCCCTTGAAAGCAATATACCGCAGACATTCTCCTTGTAAAATTCCTGAAAAAGCTGATGGTCGATATTGTAGAATGATTTGGCACTTTTTGACATCACTTTTTCAAATGACGGCATCAGGAGTTCCGGCAATCCCCATTTAGGACAGGTGTCACGCACGTCAGAGAGGAATTGCAACCCATTGGAAAGATATCCGAAATGCTGTATGTTTGCCAGTATGGGCACTCCGAACTTGTTGACATCTTCCACATCTTCTGTGTTGAGAAGCCATGATATGATTGGTCGCTTACGGATTATCATAAGAAATTCTTTATTTGTAGATATTGAGTATTTATAGATATATCAATCTTCTTTATACGAATTGTTTACTATTGCTTCAAGTTCCCCATCCGAAACTTCCCGACTGAAAATATAGTAAACGGTGGTACTTGTTGAACTTGCTCCTCCGTATGCGCCTACATAACCGCCGCCTTTTGTTACTGATTTTGTTTCGACAAGCTCCCATCCTTGAAGGGACATATAATTCAATGCGCCAATCAGTGAATTGAATTTCAAGTCTTTTCCGTCATTTCCTTTTATTATCTGAGGCTTCTTGTTTGAACCGTCATCAAGCCGTATGGAATTTTTTTTGTATTCCATTTCGACATACAACTTCTTCGCATTGACAATTTGTGATGTCAATAAAAACAGCGAGAATAATACCAATAACGTTTTCATATCTATAAGTTTATTAAGATGGATAATCTAATAGCTTTTTGAATATAATCTGTATGCGAACTGTATTACCGCTCAAAAAATTCATCCAATGTTTTCCCTGAGATTGAAAGAATGTTGTCAATATGCAATATACAGCCGTCATACAACATGAGTGTCCTTTCATTTTCGTCATATTTCCGGATAACGCCGATAACGGTAATTGTTTCACCTCCGTCTTTCACCTTGTCAGGAATAAAGTAGGTAAAGGTGAGCTGTTCGCGTTCGTCAATATGTTCGAGGGCAAAAACAAGCCGATTTGAAAGGTTTTCAAGTTCGTTTGAAGAAGGAACTTCTCTATTTGTAGTCTGCCTCCCAGCTTCCCTTATTGCATCATCATACCCCATAAGGGCTGAAAACGGTGCGAATTGGGCGGCACGATTTATCAATGGCATGGGTTGACGTGTCTTTGATACGTGGTGCGGCAGGTTGATGATGTCGTCATATTTACTCATGATGCCCTCCTATCTGCTGGTTACGTTCCCTCTGTGTCGCCCCGTCTGCATAGTTCATCCCGTTGAGTATAGCATTCTTACCGTACATCTGCTTTATTCGCAGAATGGCCTCCTGACGGCGGCGCTCCTTCGCTTTTTCCTCAAATTCGGCTTTCTCCTGCCGTTCTATTTCCTCATAGTCAGTGAAAAGGTCAAGCTGTCTGACTCCCTTTTTTGTCTTTGCATCCGTTTCCGGTATAAGGTGGTTGACGCAAAGGGTAAGTTGTCGTATAAGCAGGTCGGGATTCACAATGCGGTCGAACAGTTCTGCGGTCTTTGCGATGATGGTCTTTGCGGATGAAGTGAAGCCGTCTGTCCCGATTGTTCCGTGGGCATGGGCAGGCACTTGACGCCCATAGTGGTCGGTCTTAACTTTTCCGTGGTATTTTCCGCTGATTGCAGGGTCGGTCAATGAGGCGACATCATAACCCACGGTAAGTACAATCTGGTCGGTGACAAGCCGTTTGCTTACAAGGTCGAGCGACAGGCTGTCCGCCATTTCCTTCACTACGTTGCGTGCCTGTGTTACGGTGTACGGTGACTGTAAAACCTGGCCGCTGCTCAACGAGGTTGTTTCCGGTCGGTAAGCCTTTACCAAGTCCATCGTCACCGGTTCCCAACCCCAAGCGTGGTCTATCAGCAGTTCAGCATTGACGCCGAACAACCTGTAAAGAAAATCTTCATTCTCTAAGGAACAGCGGGCTATGTCGCCCATGGTCATTATGCCGTATTGAGCCAACCGTGCGGCTATGCCACGGCCCACGCGCCAAAAGTCAGTAAGCGGCGTGTGTCCCCATAATTGGCAGCGGTAAGACATCTCGTCAAGTTCAGCTATGCGCACGCCGTCCTTGTCGGGTGGCATTTTCTTGGCCACAATATCCATCGCGATTTTGCAGAGGTATAAATTTGTACCAATGCCAGCTGTGGCGGTGATGCCTGTCTCTTTCAAGACCTCGCGTATCATTTTCATAGCCAGCTCATGGGCGGTCATCTTGTAACTTTTGAGATAAGCCGTGACATCAATGAACACTTCGTCGATGGAATAGACGTGTATGTCCTCAGGGGCAATGTAACGAAGGTAAATTTCATAAATGCGCGTACTGCATTGGATGTAATGCGCCATACGAGGCTGTGCGACAATGTAGTCAACGGCAAGTTGCTTGTTCGCGTCGAGTTCTCTTTTCGAGTACGACTTACCTGAATGTCCCCGTTGTCTGTTTACCTCGCTGGCTTTCTGCACCACCTCAAACAGCCTGGGCCTTCCGCCCAAGCCGTATGCTTTCAAGGCCGGAGACACGGCAAGGCAGATTGTCTTTTCCGTCCTTTTGGGGTCGGCCACGACAAGGCACGTGTCAAGCGGGTCAAGTCCTCGCTCGACACATTCCACAGAGGCGTAGAATGATTTTAGATCTATCGCTATATATTGTCGTGAAACTTGCTCGATCATTTTATGTTCCTCCATATTCTGCCATGTCTTCAGCAACCATGCCATATAAAGATGGTTCGTTCAAAACATATTCCTTTGGCTTGGATACTTTTGTTGTTTGGTTCAACCGTTCTTTCAGTCGGGTATTGCGCTTTAATACCGACATGTTTCGAATAGCAAACGCAAGTGCTTTCTTTGTGCCGATAAGCACGCAAATCTTCTTGGCACGGGTGATACCGGTATAAATAAGGTTTCGTTGAAGCATCACATAATGCGTCATCAATATAGGCATCACCACAATGGGGTATTCCGATCCTTGTGATTTATGAATTGTTGTGGCATAAGCAAGTGTCAGCTCATCCAATTCAGAAACATCGTATTCTACCAAGCGGCCATCAAAATTGACATGCAGCGTGCGTTCTTCCATATCAATCTGATCCACATAACCTAAATCGCCGTTGAATACCTCTTTGTCGTAGTTGTTGCGTAATTGCATCACCCTGTCGCCCTGACGGAACGAGTAGCCGCCACGATTCAACGCTAATTGGGACGGATTCAGTGCCGACTGCAAAGCCATGTTCAAGTTGGAAGCGCCAACCACGCCTCGCTGCATGGGCGTTAACACTTGAATGTCGCTTGTTTTTCGATGGTATGCTTTAGGAAGTCGGTTCTTCACCAAATTTACAATTTCTTTCGCAACAGCTTCTGGATCTCCTTGCTCGATGAAAAAGAAATCTGTCTGCTTGCCGTTGCTTGTGTCTGGGAATCGCCCTTGATTTATGGCATGGGCACTCATGACAATACGGCTCGACTGTGCTTGACGGAATATGCGGGTCAAGCGGATGACGGGTATCTTGTGGCTTTCAATAATGTCGCGCAATACATTGCCTGCACCCACACTCGGTAATTGGTCTATGTCGCCAACCAATACCAAACGCATGGAGGTGGGTACGGCTTTCAGTAGATTATTCATCAGGATGATGTCTATCATAGAACATTCATCAACAATCAACACATCCGCTTCCAATGGATTCTCGTCATTCCGTTTGTAACCGTCCTGCGGATTAAACTCTAATAGCCGATGAATGGTCTTTGCCTCCATACCCGTGGCTTCACTCATTCGTTTGGCGGCACGGCCAGTCGGGGCAGCCAACAGGATTTTCATTCCCTGGTGTTTCAATGCGGCAATGATGCCTTGCGTAGTCGTTGTCTTTCCCGTGCCGGGACCGCCGGTCAATACCATAACTTTGGAACGGACGGCTTCTTCGATGGCCTGTTTCTGTACTTCATCGTATTCAATACTCGTTTCTTCAGAAAGAGCTTTTATGTCGAGAGGCTTGGCAAGGACGTCTTTTCCTGATTCTTGCAGCAGGGCAAGCAGCCGGTTGGCGGTTCCTATTTCAGCATAATAAAAAGGCGGCAGATAGATGGCTTTGTCTTCTATCTTCAAGGCTTCCGTTTGCGACATGTCCGATAATGCTTTCCGGATAGGTTCTTCATCCGCTTCAAGCAGCTCCAACGCCGACTTTACTAATTGTTCCTCTTCTGCATATACATGACCTTCATTGGCAAGCTGGTTCAATGTATAGATGATGCCGCTTTTGCAGCGGCGCAGGTCGTTCTTCTCATACCCCATCTTGCTTGCAATGCCGTCCGCCGTTTTGAAGCCGATACCCCAGATGTCATCCGCCAAACGGTAGGGATTTTCCTTTACCTTATTGATGCTGTCCTTGCCATATTGGCGGTATATTTTCGCTGCGTATGCGGTGCTTACTCCATAGCCTTGCAGAAAAAGCATCACGTTCTTTATGTCTTTTTGCTTCTCCCAGCTCTCACGGATCTTTTCCACACGTTTTTTCCCGATGCCTGGAACTTCATAGAGTCGCTTGATGTCTGTTTCTATCACGTCTATGGTGTCAAGTCCAAACTGTTTGACTATCAGTTGCGCAAACTTCGGGCCAATGCCTTTTACTAAGCCGCTGCCCAAGTATTTTTCTATGCCGTAAGCGGTAGCCGGCATGACTTCCTCCCAAGACTGTACGGCAAACTGGCTACCGTATCTTTTATCGATTTTCCATTCTCCGTCACATAACAGCACGCTACCTGCGGGCACCTCCAATAAGTTTCCAACCAAGGTTACGAGGTCATTGTAACCTTTTACCTTGACCTTCATCACAGAATACCCGTTCTCAGGATTCTGATAGGTGATGCGTTCTACTACACAGCGGAGTTTTTGCATGAGCCTTTTTTATTTGTTTTCGGGATTGCTTTTCGTATAGGTTACCATAAATTCTTTGCACTTGCGTTTGCCCGGACGTACTGCAGCCACCGAATAAGGACTGTACTTTTCATAAATATCCAATCCTCTGCCTAACGAGATGACCCAACCGTTATCTGTTTTGATGCAACGGTCATGGAAATCCCGGAATTTGTAGTCAAACTCGATGCCGTATTCAATCATGTCATCTTTAATGTCATCCAACTTGTCAATCAGTTCAGGGATTTTGCTTTCTTCTTCATTGGTTATCAGATGTACTTTCAGCTCATCCACATTACGGGTATCTATCAGCATGGTCATAAATTCCATCAAATTCTTTATTTGCCAGCTTGTACGGATAAACGGGTCTTCTATCGTGATTTCTGTCGCATCTTTCAGGTAGTCAGCAAAAAGGGATTGGTAAGTAACTCCTGTCTGCCCCAAACGGAATGAAAGATTCTTTTCCTGTAATACAGGAATGCGAGGGCGATTCTTTTTAACGGTTTCAGTGCCATCCTGTGGAACAGTAGACATATTATCTTGAGGCGCATCCATGCTTTCTTTTTTTTCCGCCTCGGTAACAAAATTTTGTGCTGCATCACGGCCTGTGCTTTGTGCATAGTTTATGTTTTCCAATGTTTCCACATGGATTTCTGCACCATCCATCTTGCGGATATAGATGAACTTAGCCGGTTCAGCCCTGAAAGTTTCGTCAATGAGGTAAAGCTGGTCTTTTACACGTTTGCGACATTCTGCCGCAAAGTCTATCAGTTCGCAGGCTTCTTTGCCTGTCATCTTCCCGTCCGGATAAAGAAGTTTCACCATGCCGGAAAATGTCTTGCGTATGGCCAAATGGTCACGTTCAGACAGAGAACCGTCGAATTTAGCATATTCTTTCAGCAGGCCGGTAAGGTCGTTGTTGCGCAACTCATGCAGAATGGCGGCGATGTAGTCTGTGATTAACCCATAGCCTTTGGAAAAACTGTCTTTTTTCAGCATCTTGATTTCCCAACCGGGATTATAAAGATGGATACGGTCGAGGAAAGCGCCTTTGATGAAAGCCGTGGGGATGGATTCAAACAGATGACTGTTCTTCAACATATAAGGCACCGTGTGTTTGGTGTTGCCCACAAATACCATAGAAGCGGAAGCCTCGTGCGTCCCTTTTCCACGGTTGAACGACTTGTTGGCAAGGTAGTTCTGCATGGTGTCTATCAATACGGCATCCACGTTGCGGCCTTTTTGCTGCTCGAACTCGTCCCAAGCTACTACATCCCAATATCCTACCAGTCCAAGTATTTCCTTGTTACCACTCATCTTGACGAAGAGGCGGGCACTCGTCACATCACCGCCGCTCACCAACACCCCGTATGGAGACAACTCTTGGAACACGTGGCTTTTACCGGTTCCTTTCGGGCCAAGTTCCATGAAATTGAAATTGTTTTCTACATGAGGCAACAGTCTGGACAGTGTAATGAATTTCTCTCTCCTATTGAACTTGTCAGGATCTAAACCGACTGTGTGCATCATGAAGTCAATCCATTCTTCCGTAGTGAAAGATTTACGCAGGTCTATGTATTCCTGCACATCCACGTTGGATATTTGCACCGGCTTGAGGGTCTGTATCTCCCAACGCACCTTAACATCTTCTCCGGGAATATACCCGATGGTCACGATGCACCAGACGCCGTTGCCTGAAAGCAACTTGGGATTGGAAGTTACATACTGCGTGCTTATAGGTACATTGTTCAAGCCTAAGTTGGCAAAATGGGCTTGATATTCATCCGACCTTTCATTGAGTGTCACCGTTACCTTGTCAATGATGCGATGCTTGCCTTTTTCGCGAATCATACCTTTGATGGCTTCGGCATCGGCACGATGCACGTAGTTGTTTTGGATGACCTTTTTCACTTTCTCCAAGCCTTCCGCTATAACTTCTTCATCATTGCTGGCACAATACTGTCCCAACAGGTATTCCAACACGTATGTAGGAACGGGCAGCCCACCTTTCACGAGAAAGGCCAAATCCTTGCGGACCACTTTGCCAATAAAGGCATTCATTATTTTATCTTGCAAATCCATCATCAATCAAAATCAAATTCATTACCAATTAGCGTGTTGTTCGTCACATTCTCCTTTATTAAAGGATTCAGGCCATCGGTCACATCATACACCCTTAACTGTAACACTTTGGCATCAATGTTTTGGTTTAAGGTGAGGTCAACCAATACCTTGCGGTTGTCAAGCAAGGCATCCGTACTATTCAGCACATATTCTTTGACCGGTGTGACTGCCATATCATTATAGTAGAGTGCCACTTTGATGGTACGAGCTTTCATCTCCATGCTCACCGCATCGGTCTGCAACAATTTGAAGCGAAGGCGTGATGCTTGTATGGAAAGGTTCCTGTCAAGCACCATTACGCCCACCGGTGTCTTAGTGTTTACTCTTTCTTGCCGACTTATAATAATAGGTATCAACAATTCCTGCAAAGAAGCTCCACCATGCGTGAACCGATAGCCTCCTGCCGGTGCTTGCAGGCGGTTGGTTCCCTCAGGGACTGCTACATATATATCGTCTTCTTCCATGCCGGAAACTTCCGACAAGGGAAATTTCACAATACCCGGTACCGCAGCCTCCGATTGCGTGAGGTAGTATCGGGTACTCTTTTCCAACGCATCTTCGGTTACTTTGTGCTTGTCCTTGTCTTCAAACACTTGGTCATTGAATAGGAAGCCGTGGTCTGAAGTGATATAGACCTCTGTCACATTGTAAGACTCATGGAGCTTATGCACCAGCGTTTCCAATTCATTGATGGCATCTCTGCAACTGTCAACGATGTCTTTAGCCACGGCTGAATGGCTCTTGTCGTCAATGGTATTGTGCATGACGTACACCAGCGGATGCTTGAATATCTCGCGGTTCTTGTCTTGCTCATATTTCCCTACCGTTTCATAATCCACGCAGACAGCTCCTTGCCGATAAGCGTCCACTTGTTCAGTACGTTTGTCCATCGTGTCCAGTATTCGGTCGTCCACGCCCATGTTTTGCGTCCCGTCCACTTCGGCATACAGCCGCAGGCTGTGATGCGGAAGCAATGCCGGTTTGCAAAACTTCGTTTCAGAAGGCAGCATGGCGATACCCATGTTCAGACGGGCTATATGTTTGCGTGCCGCCAATACGCCGATAAGCTCTTGCGCCACCTCGTAGCGGAGGGCATCGCTCACGATGATCACTACCTTTTTCTGTATCCCTTTAATCAGGCTGTCGTAGAAATCCTGCTGCCTGAGTCCATGTATGGCATTCATGCTGCCTGCGTCTTTCACACAACGCATCCATTCCAGATTGATGCGGTTACACAGCTTGGCATATTGCATATCCAAGTTGTGCTTCACTTTCTGTACCGCATCGTAAAGGGCAATAGTGGGGCTTATTTTACAGAAACATTCAATAGACTGCCGGTACAGCTGGTCAATCAGATAATATTCATCCCGGTATTTATGGAGATAGTCGTCCGGTTGGTTCAAGGTAATGGAACCTAACGACAAGGCACATTCATAATAGCGCGCTACCAGCATGTCATAGTCTATGACTGCACCCACCTCGTTATTGTCGCTGTGTTTCACCTTCAATTCCTCCAGCTTGGCCATCGCTTTCTTCGGGGCTTCCATGATAGCCTTTTCCATCAGGCTGCGAAGTATGGGCAGGCAAAGCCCTTCCGGGATATAATAATAGTTGGCATCCGCACCATACCAGCGGATGAGGTCTTCATCACGGATGTCCGTTCCCCATTCATCCATCACTTCCGTTAATGCTTCTGCCGTCTTGGGGTGGTTCATGGCCAGCTCTAAGATGCGGTTCATCTGCTGCAAGGCGATGGAATCGGTTATCCTGTAACCTTTGTAGTTATCTGCCGGAACAGGAGCAAGGTTCTGTACGATGGCATTGTATTTGAACGTTTCTACCAGCCTCTTCACCTTTGTTTCCGCATGGTCATCTATCGTGCAGCCAAAAATGCTTTCTAACTTCTCGTTCAACTTGTCTTTTACCATCGCCGCGCTTCTCAGCTTCACATAGAAATCCGTCTGTTTGTTTCGTTCTGAACTTCGTCCTAAAAATAAAACTCTCAGAATGATGTTGTCCCAATCCAACACACGGGTTTGAGCCAAGTAGGAGGACAGGAACGCCCTGACAGCAATTTCCAGTGTAATGCTTCGGTCGGTATAATAGCTTTGCAGCAGCCGGAGCATCCTGTCGGATTGCAGTTGCTTGATGTTCTTTTCTACAAAGAGTGCCATATTTGAAGGCAAACTGTATTGCTGCATATAGGCCACGTAGTCCTGGTGGTGGTATTCCATGTTTGCCGTCAAAACGTCAAGCAACGGGAATTGCCCTTGCAAAGATTTCCGTTGCAGCGGTGATTCCTGATGGAAATAGAGGATAACCTTTTCATTTGCCCATGTGGTATCCAGATTGTATTTTTTCGTAAACCAATCCCCTTTGAAATCCACATAGCGGTATCCCTCTTTCCACGTCGCTTCCGCAAGCTCCATGGCGAGAAACTCGTCATTGAAGATAAAGAGAACCCGTAAGTCCGGATTCTTGTCAAAGTAAGAATATATCTTGTCTGTAACGGTCATTTCTTTCTGTATTTTTGATTACTGGCATTCGGGTTGTTGGGATTTGTCATTTCCAAATATCCGGCTTCAACCAAATCTTTAATATAAGTATGAATGTTCTTGCTGTGATAAGTTACCCCAGCTCTTTCAAGTATTTCACGACTACTGCGAGGTACACTGCAAAAATTAACCACATCCTTTTGCTTGGGAGTAAGTTTCATCCGGCGAGTGTCAGAGTCAGCATCAGAATTGGGTGTTAGAGTGCCAGAGTTCGCGTGAAAAGTATCAGAGTCAGTGTCAGGGTTGTGCGCCTGAGTGTCAGAGTCGGTGATAAAATCTGCATTTCTCTGTATTGTTATCAGGAATTCATGCGTCCTTTCATCATTCTTAAACTCTACCTGCAATCCATCTTCCAAAGCACGTTGGATACCTGTGCCTGCTCCTGTATAGGGCAAAAGGTAAATGGCATTGCTGAAAAGGAAATTGTTGCGGGGCATGGATGTGCCATTGGTAATGTCTTCCACCTGTAGACCATTCGGAAGTATGCCTGGACTATGTATCTCAACGCGGTTGTCAAAAATGAAGATGCGGATAGGCGCATTCCAGTTGAGTGAACGGTGGACAAGAGCATTGACCACAAACTCGACCAGACTTCCGTATGGTATTTCAAGTTTGCCCAATGAATTAAACTCTTCCTCCACCTGTACGTTTCTAAGATTGCGGGTAAAGAAAGACATGATGGTTTCAAACTGATGCAACAAGTTTCCTTCCATGTCTGCATCATTTACCTTGTCCCGGAATTGCTTGCCGCCTATCTTATTCCCGACAAAACAGATACATTTTGCTGTCATAGTCGGCAGCCAACGCTGGGGATATTTTCCAAACAAAAGCATGGCGGCGACCGTCAGGCTTCCGTCTGGGCGGATGAAACGCAGATTGCGCATCAGTTTATTCAGGTTGTGACCTTTGGCAATGGCACCGGCTATATCATCAAGTGAAGTTTCACGGAGTACGTCGCCAACAATCCCTTTCTTTTCCAAAACAAGTGAAAAGCGGTTTTGCAGGAATATCTTGAGCGTATTTTCATCCAAATCGTCCAAAGTAGCATCTCTTACCACGGCTTCATCCGGAGCGAAACTGCCGCATTCAGACATCATCTCAGCCAATTCAGCGTTATCAAAAACCTTGCGTTTGTCCGCACCATTCTTTATCCAGACAATACCTTTGTTGTCATGATAAGGTTTATTGTTTCCTTCTTTGATGGTGGCTACAACTACGCTTCCGCCCTCCACGCTTGCCGTATCAATGTCGAGCAAAATACTCGGAACTACATTTTCCGAAGCGATATTACCGAGCAGATTGGTTGTTTCCTGCACTTCTGCATACGACAAAGGGTTAAATTCTCCTGTTTTGTCATTGATGCCAATCACAAGCTGACCGCCGCGAAAGTTACTCATGGCAACCAGTTCGCAGCCTATATCGTATTTGTCCAAGATACGTTCCTTGAACTGTACCTTGCTTACCTCACCACGGTTCCTTAGTTGTAATATATCTTCTGTTGTCATAATGTGTCTAATTATAAAAGGCTGATAAGATATTCCATATCGCTTTTGCTTAACCAATGAGTATTGATATAGTCTTTTAGTTTGGTTTTATATATTTCATTTTTAAAAATTTCTTCTTTTCCTTTTTTGTCTAATTTAAAGAGCCAATCAATGCTTACATTGTCAAAATCCTTATACTCTTCCGGAGATAAAAAGAATTTCAAACATTCATTGGAAATAGCTATTTCATCAATAAAACTATGGAGAGATGTAAATGAAGCATCTTTTCTTATCTGAGCAAGAATATAACTATCGTCTTTATTTATTCCATTCTTATATTTGTTATAAAATTCCCTGATTTTATCGTCTGATGATGGAACTATATGATTAAGAAAAACAAAACGAATATAATGTCCAAAATCTTCAATATTATCTAAACAGAATGTCTGAAGCATTGGCTTCTTCACATCAGGGGATACCCGATATATAACAATTAAATTCATTATCGCTTTATGCATCTTAAAAAAATCCATACGAATGTCTGTAAACTCAGCGTTATAATCAGAGATATAAGACACAAGTCTTCCAATACTACGGGTATAGTTCAAAGTGCTATGTGTTTCATATAACATTTTGCTGATTAACTCATTGGCATCTTCTTTAGAGGGTTTGTATCTAATAATGAGATTATCAATTACTCTATACCCAATATGAAATTCAAAAATCCAATATTTCAGTAATATCCTATATAATAAATCCTTGTCTATCTTTTCTGTTTGAGATTTGGAAATTAACAGTAGTAAATTACACAATGGAGGATAAAACATCTCATTGCTTTTATACAAAGATTGCTTGGATTCATTGAGTCCATGTAAACATGAATTAATATAATCAACTCCTGAATCATCAAAAATTAAAGTTTCAATATCATATCCTTTTAAAGCAGAGTTAAGTTTTTCATTGCTTATATCGAATATGAGTATTTCAAGCATAAATTTATCCAATGATTCTACTCTTGTGGATACTAAAAGTCCTCCGAATATACTGCTTGCTGGGGTTGAAAAACTATTCAAAATTCCGGATGCCGCATTATAGCAAAGGGATTTATAATAACTGCTATTATTGCAAATAATGAAATTAGACGCACAAAATAAGTGTTCCCTCTGGTATGTACTAAGCAATAGAAGAATATTGCTATTGACAGAACAGCCTCCTTTTTCTGTCAGCTTCCTTTGTTCGAAAATTTTCTCTCTAAGCTCTTCTGTTTTTACCAAATGGCTACCAATAGACCTGTAAGAAATTAAATCTTGGAATATCTTTTTTATCTCCCAATCAAGAGGCAATTTATTCAGAATTTCATCTAAGTCAGTGTCTAATGCAAGCTGTAATTCACGCTCAACATCAGTTATTATCTCCCAATCTTTTTGCCATTGGGCATTGAAACGTATTGACCACATGTTATATCTACAAATAAAATATAATATGTATTTTTGTCTATTCCAATACATCGGTAGCAACTTAGCATAGTGCCTTAAGGCACCAGCATAGTCACCTAAAAGATATAAAGCAAAAGGAAATTCCAAATCATCAATATTATATTGAGCTGTAGTCGATCGTAATCGAAATATTCGTTCTTTTACTGCCGAAAAATCAAACTCTCGTAAATAATCAACTGTCGTCAATGGGATATAATTACTTTTATTATTCATGAATTTATCATCAAGTATTTCTATTCCATCAATTTCGTTTAGACAGTTATAATAAGCCAGTTGAAGCAAAGTTTTTAAATCAATATCGGGATGATTATTCAAAAATTGCCTTTTACCTTGATTGTCTTTTGTGACCTCCTTCAATTTTTTGAAATATTGTGAATATGTATCTATCCCAGATGAGTGGGCATAGAATTTTATATCAGAATATTTAGAGAAAAAATACCTTAAGCCATCTCCCAATGATCGCATCTCCTTATAATAGGGCTTAATGCGATTATAGACATAACTTGCTATATCGTTTTTAGATATGATGTTATAATTTTTAATGGCAAACAAAATCTTATCCATTAGCAACCCTTTGCCATTTAGAGCCACCTTTGAATATTCTGAACCATTTATTGAATCAATTTCATTTTCGCCAAAATATACAACATTGACCCCTTTGTTTTCAAAATAATTTCTGACTACATAATTAGGCTCGTCACAAGATAGCATATAAGCTCTTTGCATATTGTCCGATAAGATGCCTTTCAATTCTTCGAGAATTATCTTGAGGTTTAAATCTGCAAATGAAAAGCCTACGAACAAGACAAGTTTGCTCGCAAATAAAGACTGTACAAAGGCACGTACCAATGGAAAATTGTTCTTGTAGTTATAATAGTCTGTTTCTGTGAGAACAATATTATTGGTCAAATAATCTCCGTGCATTTTTATCAGGGAATTAGGATATGCCATTTGTGGAATATCTTTATCTTCCCTGATTATAGTATATTGAGTGTATTCATTTTGGATTTCCTGTTCGATTAAATCATCATAATTAGTTGTGATAATATGGCAGGGATTTAAGGACAGTATCCTTTTATGCAATGGATTAGGCGTAGCTTTGTTGAAAAGTAAAATATCTTTCACTTTGTCCATGTACTCCTTATAACCTCTTGCATCTTTGTATAGCTGAGCTATCTTCAGAGCATCATTTTCATTGCTTAAATCGGCTGGAAGTTCAGACTTCATCGCTGCGATTAGTTCATCCCAAGTTGGAACGCCAGAGTTTCTTGAAACTCCAGCGCCAACAAAAATGACTAAACGATTATCTCGATAAGCCTGATGTATATGTGACAAATTTGACATTTGCTGTTTATCCATTGTTTCCATATCATTTTATTTCAACTTAGCTAATACATCACCGAACTTGGCGTAGTTCACCACTACACCGTCGTCGAGGTCGAAGGCGATTTGCTTGTCAGCTACCACATGGAGGCGGTCGTGGTATTCACGGCACTCGTCAATCTGCTTGCCGATGTTGTCCAACTCCTTGCGTTCACGGACAGAAAGGTTGGCAGCATTGGCCTGCATCTCAGCTTGCTTGCTCATCAGCCATTCGATGTGTGGCAACAGGTATTTGGTGCGGACTTTCTCTGCGGTATAAGCGTTCATGCGGTGCATATAGACGATGCACTGGAAAGCTCCTTTCTTTGAACTGAAAAGCCAGTAAATGGGACGGTTCTGATACATCTTCTTATGGTCTTTCCAGAAATCTTTTAGAAAGTAATCTTCCAAACGTTTGTTCAAGGCGTGTTCCACGAAGTTAAGATTATCCATGAAGTTTTCTTCACCGAAGGCAATGCTTAACCACGTTTTGAAGCGGAGGGTGATGTGGTCTGTCAGTTCGTTATTGACAGACATGAGGGGTATAATGCCGTCATCGTCTATGGCAAAACGGCTATTAGGAACAAGAGTTTCAAACTCTTTCAGTCCGTCACCCTGATTGGCAAGTATTAGTCCTTTGCGGTCAAAACTGTAACGTCCCACTATGCAACCAACGGCATACGAAATAAGCTGCTTAACGATTACATCATTATGCCAAACTATTTGTCCGTTCTCAATACTTATTTCTCCCTGTTGCAGGATAGTGATTTCCTCCGGCGGCACGTCGGGTGTCAGTTCGTCCTCCAGGCCGTATATCTCGATAAACTGGCGGTTCAGCTCCTCCTCGTTGGCGTGGAGTTGGAGGAATTGCTCCGTCCAATGCTCCTTGTATGCCTCCACGAGGTCGGCGAGGCGGTGCGGGCCTTCTCCCTGTTCCTTGCTGAGGCGGACGAGTTCGTTTTCTTGGAAGTCCCAGGAGGTTTCGTGGGCGTCCCAGTCGGACTTGCTGATGGAGATGTTTTGCTTAACTATCGGTTCAATAATAATTCTTTTTGATAAAATAATATCAGAAAATGGCAAAGTTGCTATATCATGCGGATATATCGCCATGGTCGGATTAAGCAAAGTAACGAAAGGTTTGATAACTATTGAATTCATCTCACCAAGCATAACATATTTAACCTTCTCATCTGGGAACATGGATGTACCTGTGCTATCAAACGTGCAACTTTTATCCATTATTCTTGCAGAGAAATCGCCCGAAGATATTTTTGACCAAGTTATACCTTCTTTAAAATAAAAGTTTCTATTATCATGCCTAAAACCTTTTAGTTTTGACATTTCAGAAATAGAATCATTGTCATAATGAAATATATAAGTCAGATTACCATACCACTTTCTATATGGACCACCTTTATAATGTAAATACCAATGATATTGATTCTGAAATAAAGCGTCTTTTCTATTATTAAAGCATCTCCCAATATAGTATTTAGAAACCTCATGCCACAAAAATAAAAATCTTTCATTCTGTCCGGTACATACCCCTGCAATAGGGGTGGCATAATTTTCTATTAGCTTTGAATCAAACGCCTCTATCATCTTCTCACTCACCCAATACCCAATCGGGCATCCCGGAATCTTCTCGAAGTTCTGTTGGGAGACGTGGGGATAGTAGATGCGATTTCCTTCCTCAGAATAAGGCAGAGAAATAACATCCTTTGTGTATTCCTTAAAGTTGTATTTAAAGTCATGGTCTGCCAATGTTTGCTCAAAGAGCATACGAAGATGTTTTTGGTCGAACTCTTGGAACGTGCGTTCAATCAATCGGAAATACGTACCGTATGTCTCCTTGCTCTCTGCATTGACTATCACAGCCGATGATGCGCCAAAGTCAGCCCCAAAGACACCCCGACTGAGATGCAGGAGCGAGTCAATCGTCTGATGTTCTATGATTTGCTTTCTCAAGCCCTCAAACGTACTGAGAAACATCCACGATGGCGGTATGATAAAACTATATCGTCCGTTTTTCTGCAAGAGTTGCGGCATCCTTTCTACAAAGACGGTTGCCAAATCGGCTTTTCCTTCAGGATAGTTCTTCTTCACATAGTTAGACAACACGGCATTCATATTGCCACCACCCATATAGGGAGGATTCATCACCAATGCCGCGTACTTTTCCGTCAGTGCCAGCACCAACTGCGCCGCTTCGTTCTCTTCTCCCAATGAAGCTACCCATTCACGGGCCGCCGGAGAGAGGCTGAACTTCATGATGCTGCCCAAGGTGTCGGCATCGGCAAGCGTCTTGTTGACAGCTTCAATCTCATTTGCCAAGCGGGTATCTGCCGGCAAGGGCAGTCCTGCTTTGGGCATATCCCACACACGGGGCAGCACATGGCCGTCGGCAAAGCTCCTGTCCTTCTGGCAAGCTTTCAGCAAGAGGGCAAACATGGCCAGCTGCTTGGCACGGGTGTCTATATCCACGCCTGTCAGATTGTAGCGGAAAATATCCTCCACGGCACGGCGGCGGTTATAACCCTCTTCGATATAAATCTGATAGAGCAGGTCAAAGCACTCGTTGAGGATATGACCTGAACCACAAGCAAGATCGGCAACCCTCAAGTCGTGAACGTCGTCAAGTGTTAAGTGTGAGTGATTAGGCGTTAAGTTATCCGACTCAACCAAATACTTCATACCCTCCTTGATGTCGGAATAAGGATTGTTGTCAAGATAGATGCGCCCCACGGTATTTTGCACCATGTACTTCACTATCCAGTTGGGCGTAAAGATTTGCGTGGCAGCTGGAATCTCATCGGCTTCAAACTTCCCTTTCTTGGCAAACACTTCATCTTTTCGCTCGGAGATGTAGAACTGGTAGAGCCAGCCGATAAGTTCCGGTGAGCGGTAGTCGTCATCCGAAAGGTAGTCGTCGGCGTTGAGGCGGTCGATAAAGCCGTCGTTCTTCAAGATGTTGCTGGGCAGCAGCAGTTCCGTATAGTCCGCTATTTTGCCAAAGCACTTCGAGATAATCGGGTTGCTGTGGCAATACGCCACGATGAGCAAGGCAAACTGTTCGTCGGTCAAGGCATCGTCGAGCAGGAGGGCATCCAACTTTTGCCGACTGACGTCGTCCATCTGCGGCATACGCCCTTGCCGTGCCTCAGTCACGATAACCGGGATGCGCACTTCATCACTTTCATATTCCAGTACGGCAGGTATCAGTTCGTTCTTCACCATGATGCGGATGGCCACCAAACGGTTGAACCACGTATAGGCAGCTTCTTCCGCTACCTCGCGGAACGAGTGGCTTTGCATACGCTGGTAGAGCGACATCCACTTGCGGTAGAAGTCCTCTGTCTGCACTTCTCCCATAAAGACGGCACCGCCGCCCAGCAGTTCAGGCTTCTCGGTCGCTGTACCATCAGACTGGAAACCCAAAGCGGCAAGGCGTTGCACCACGCCACTGAGTAATATATTGCGAGCTTCTGTTGCGAACTTCTTTATTTTTCCTGTTTCCATTGTGCTTTTTAGCTAATGATAATATCTATATCTTTCAGTTGTTCCATAATTTGCGCCTTCAGCGTTTGCAGATAACGGTCTACATCGACCTCCGTGCGAAGGGGCGTGTTGCAATGCGTATCGAGATGTACCACTTTCCGCATACGGGGAGCAGGGGGTTCTTGTACATTGCCGCCATTTCCTGCCGCTGGCTTGTCGTAGGGTCTTGTCGGTTGGGTTTTAGGAATAGCCGAATTGATGCGCCCCGTCTGCTCCTCGTAGAACTCCGTCACATTGGCGTTGGCTTGCAGGGCATAGAGGTTGTTTGTGCTTGTCTTGAGCATAATCGTGGCATCACGCTGGGCAAATTTGTCACGGCTCACGTTCACGCTCTTGGCATATTCTTCCAGTTCGTCAAACGCCTTGTTGTAGTTCGCTTTGATGGTAGCAATCAGCGCGTCCTTGCATTCATTCAATTTGCCGTTCAAGTTACGCATCATCTTGTTGTAGGCCGGCATTCGTTCCCAAGGCTCTTCATCCGTAATAATATCTTTCAGGCGGTTCAAGGCTTCCGTCTGGTCATCAGGCAAGAAAGCGAAGTTGTCGCGGTGGGCATCCAAGAACTTCGTTATCTTCTTAAACATTTCGTATTGGTCATCCACAAACTGGCGTACCGTCTTGCACTTGTCGAACAGGACGGCGGCACTCTCATCGGCATCAATAATGGTCTGGAAAAACTCTTTCGGGTCACGGATGGTCAGCCATTGTTCCATCAGCGAGATGGCTTCGTCAATGACTTTGGCAAAAGCATAACCATTGATGGTATGATACAATTCCCGGTAATTCTTCAATAAGCTGTTGAGTGCGCTATCGTTGGTTTCCTTGCAGCTACGGAAAAGTTCGGTGTAATCGTTGCTTCCCTTGACGGTTACGACATTGAAGATATGCTTCCACGCTTCGATAAAGGCGTTCAGTATGTCCTGTGAAATGGCTTTGGCAGGCTCGATGGTGAAACGGTTGGATTCACGCACAATGTTCCGGGCCACTTCCTCACGGCTCACATTGGGATTGTTGTTGTAGTTGAAGGCATAGAGGTGGCGACGAACAAGTTCGTTGACTACATAAATGCTGCAACTGTCCGCCCATCCGTAAGGCACTTTGGCAAACTGGCGCACTACATCGGCAACGGTAACATCGTGGGGCGCACGGTCGAGATAGTCCTTCACCTTTTGTTCAGGTATGGACAGAGAGGTTTCAAAGAAAGTGGCATCAACGGGACGAAGAATTTTCTGGGTAAGCTCATTGGGGGTCTTAGGGAATTCCGCACTGTTTACCAATGAGGCAAATCGATATAGATTTTGCAGGTGGTGTTCCATAGCCGCTTTGTAGCGTTCCTTGTTTTTGGCCGTACTCAATACGGATTGAGGAATAACCTCATTGCCGGAGATAACCGGGCAGTTGTCGAGCAAATCACGGAATTTGGGCTTGATGTCTTTCTGATACATTTCCTTTGCCCGGTCTTGGAACAGACGTTTGGTACGCTGACGTTCCTCGCTAATGGCAGGCTCTTGCGCGAAGCATTGCACACGGCAATAGTCCAAGAAGTTCTGGCGTAGCTCCTGATTATCCTTAAAGAGTGGATAAAGGAAGAACACCAAGTGATTGGGCTGATTGGTAAAAGCAAACTGGTCAGGCGAATCGGTGCTTGCGGTAGTGAGGAAGTCAACCACCACATCGGGATTGTTGGAAAGGATGTTCCTGCCGTCCACATTGCCTCCCACGTTGAAAGAACGGGTGGCAAAGGTTTCCTTGCTGGTGGAAGCAGAAAAGCCGAAATGGTCGTAGATGATTTTGTAAAGTTCCTCGGTATAGGTATTACTGTCTACCTTTTGGTTCTTAATAATCTGGGCGACCTTGGCTTCCTCTTCCGTATAAAACTCATAGATTTCTGTGCTGGCATCCTTCTTGACCTTGCGAATCACCGACTTATCCATAAGGAACGAAAGCACTTGCGAAACCTCCTCCTTGATGGCAGCCTTGTTGGCGTCCATTTTAGTCATGAGTAACGTCACGATGTTGTCAATGGTGGCGGAAAAGCCTTGCTTGTCACTGTCCGAAAGGTTGCAGACCATGAATAGCACATATACTACACGACGATAGAAGGCTTGCTTCTTCTCGTCGTCAATCAAATCCAATGCCTGGCGTGCATTCGACATGGCACGCTGCCCAAGATGCTGCATGGAGCCTTGGAACATAGCACCGAAGAAACGGTCGAAGGGGATAAATTCGCCCACCTCACACTCGGCGGTTTCCTTGGCTATAGAGAACGTGATGTTCAGCAAGGAACGCTCGTTTCCCTTTACCTGCTTGTCCACATAGTTCATGTTGACAAAGGAATCGAGCACCTTCATAATCAGCTGGAACTGATAAGGCACAAAGGGATAGAACGCCGCAAAATCTGTCTCATTTTTATAAGACTGGTAAGTGCCTGGCAGAATAAACTGAGCATCGAGCATGGCTTTATTCTTTTCATAGAGTTTTTGTAGTTCTATTTCCACCTCGCCCTTTTTCTCCAAGATACGTTTCTGTGTGATGTACTCGGGACTTGTGCCCTGCAAGGAAGCACGTACCTCGAAGCGTCCCAAGATTTTGCCCACCTCATCGTCGGGATTGGTATCACTGCCACCTACGTTTTTCACCACATCTTCCAATGTCTGCTGGGCAGTACAAGAAATCCAGACTTGCGATTCGCACACTTCATCGAGCCGTTTTACAAGCGATTGGAGTTGAAGCAACAGATCGCGGTGTTCGCCGATGAACTGGCTTACCTCGTCCACAAAGAACAGAACGCGGAGATTGCGGTTGGCCCTGCGGTCGATATATTCTTTCATCTCGGCGGCAAAGGCTTCCACGGAAATGTTGATGTCGTTGTTCTTGATGCGTTCACGAATCACGTCAATGGCAAGAGCCGGGTCAACCTCCTTGGCCATCTGCAAAGCCAAATCCAATTTGCTGGCGGCAAAGCGTGAGATGTTTCGTTCCCAATCGTAACCTTTGCCCTTGACATATTCCTTGAACGCTTCAAACTTTCCGTCATCATCAAGTGCTTTTTCCAAGTATTGAGCCATAGGGAGGTTGAAGGAGTTGTAACCGCGTTTTGCATTAAACTGGTTCCAAAAGATAGTGGTGAACGTGTTGGCACGATCCACGTTGGCATCATGTACATCACCGATATTAAACATCACCATCTCTACATCGGCCTTATTCTCGTACCAGTTCTGGAGGTTGCGCAAATCAGAAAGCGAAACACCTGCAATTTCAAGTGCAGAAGTATCTTTATCGCCGAGCAACATTTGCTGGGTGGCGTCAATCAGACGGTCAAAAGCCTTTTTGCTATACTTGCCCGACAAGCAATAGCTGGTATATTTTAAGAAGTGGGACTTTCCTGAGCCATAGTAACCATTTATCCAAATGCCGACATGGCTGCCTTGATTCAGCCTGATGTTGGTCAATATATTGTAGAGATTGACTATAATCTCTTGTGTAAACACATATTCCTCGATTTCAGTGTGCACCGTTTCTTCGCTCAAATCGGATGCGGAGACGGCGGGATTCACTTTCCGGTCAAGTCCTCTTTCGTATAAATCTTTGAACTTCATATCAAATCGATGTTTATTTGTTGACTAATAAGGTGGCACGATACGTGTGCGCATCTTCTAACGTATCGAACAGCGAGAAGGAATTGCCTTCCTGATGCCCTGGATAGAACAGGATGATTTTGTACCGCAACGTGTCGTTGTATTTCTCATAACGGGTAAGAAATACATTAGTCCGTAGGTAAGGAAACATCTTTCCTATTCCGTAGATAAAAATATAGGGTTTGTTTAACCCGTCGTTTATCCGGAGATATTCATCAATGCGATTGTGTACATAGCTGATGAAGTTATCCGAGTTGGCCTCGTTGGTCAGTTCGGTGGTAACCATATCAGGTTGCGTCTTGTCATCCTCCAATGTTACATCAAACAAGGATTCAGAACCGAATGTTTCCGCTTTCAGATAATCACAAAATACCTGGAACAAGTCCAGCAGCATGGCATTAACAAAGCTGGTGGGACGTTCCAAGTTTTGCTTGAAAACGACCAACTGCCGCCGCATCTCGTATTCCTTTTTGGCAGGATACTGGTATATATAGTAGTTGTAGAAGATGTTTCCATTCTTCACGTTCTGAAACTCAGGACTATTGAGATAGTCGTACAGTTCCTGTATGGACATGCTACTCATGACAACTGCGTTTTTATGTTATTTACTTCGTAGGGATAAAGCAAGCAGGCTTCCAAAAACCAGTCTTCACCGCTACGCACATAATATTCAAAGTCAGACGCTTCAAGATGAAGTGGCTGAAGCCCGTCGGTCTTTTCTTGCAATAAACCGGCCTGACGCAAGATGGTCAGATATTGGCTGGCACACTTGTCTTTGGTCTTTTCGGTCCAACTATCCACAAACGCATCCCGTGACGACAGTTCACTGAACTCCCTCATGATGTCATTCTTATGAAGGGTTTGGTCAACGGAATTCCACCGCTTGACAGTGACGTTGAAATGAAAATCGAAAGCCAACTTGTATGCCTTCAATATGGCATAAAGCAGTCCGGCACGTTGGGCAGCTTCTCCCATAGTGACAAATTTCGTCCAAAAAGGAAGTGGAACGGCATTATATCTACGCTTAAATTCGGTGATAAATGTTTGACGTGCTTTTTGAGAATTTACTTGCAGAAGGCGATTGTTCAACACTTCCTCTTTAAGGAGTTGCGCCGCGTTTTCATCCATAAGTAATGGCAGAATACGCATGAACTCGTTATAGAGGAAAGCGCATCCTGTGATAGTTGCTGAATATGGGCTGTTATTCCTATTTATCATACTTTAATTCATACAACTTATTGCCTGACCAATTCATTGATATCCACTTCCAAACATTTCGCTATCTGGAGCAAGTTTTCCAATGTAGGTTGTGCATTATTAGTACACCATTTGGAAATAGTGGCAGGATCTTTTCCTAATTGTTCCGCAAGCCATTTGTTGGTGCGCTTTTTCTCTGCCAGAACTACTTTCAGTCGGTTCAAATCTTTATGTTCCATATAATAAACTCGTTATGTGGTTACAAAGATAATGAACTTTTAGCCAATATCATTCTAAATGTAGAAAAAAGATTGTCTATGAATTAAATAATTGGCGAGAAAGACATTTTTTAAGGGTTTTCATCTATTATGTAGATAAAATGTTTTTACTGATGTACAGGAATTGACTTGAAGCTTTTGTCCGAGGTGCATTGGGTGATTTCCGACACATACGTTTTATCCACGTTACAAGATACTTCCCGAACTGAGGCGCAACGGCATGAAAGGCAGGCTTCCCGATGACTGCCATCCGGCAAGGCTGATGAAGGCATTGTTGACGGACAGCCGGATAGAGACGATGATGAAGTCCAGGGACTTGCAGGCTGTGGCTTATTTTGTGAGCCGTCCGCTGGATTTGGACACGTGCTGGCAGTCATACAAGGTGGCCGCCCGTCATCATTACCATCCGTCCGACTACGGCTTGTGGTGCGATACCGTCCGTTTGTTGGAGCAATGCGGAAAAGACATCCACAACGCCAAGTATATTTGTCCCAAAGACCTTAAAGCCGCCCATGACTATTGGCTGGGCAAAAGGAACAAGGCGGAGGAGAAGCGCAGGACTCAGGAACAGATAGCAAAAGCCAAGGCGAAAGAGGCGGACTTCTACAAGGAAAAGTCCCGTTACTTCGGGATTGTCATCAGCGATAATGACATTGAAATATCCGTGCTTGATTCCATCGAAGCATTTCAAACCGAGGGAAGCAGCCTTCACCATTGCGTGTTCCAATGCGAATATTACGCCAAGGCGGACAGCGTTATCCTGTCAGCGCACGACCGCCAAGGCAACCGCATCGAAACCGTGGAGTTCTCGTTGAGCCAAGGCAAGGTGGTGCAGAGCCGTGGGTTGTGCAACTCCAACACAGAATACCACGACCGGATTGTAGGACTTGTAAACGCCAATGCCTATCGCTTCTTGGAGGCGAGGACACCGGCATGATTCCTTGAATTGTTCCGTTGAAAATCAATTAACCATTTGCAAAACTTTGAAATACCAGATTCCATTCGTGTAAAATCAAGATCTTTTCCTAATTCGTATTCCTTGATATATTTTTCCATATTTGCAAACGTTTCATTAACGTCAGCTATATCTTTATCTTCAAAAATAATGTTTGCTTTGCGTCCCAACTCTGATTCTATGCAATTGAGAAGTGATAAAATAGTTTGAGGTCTCATACTTCCAATATTGTATATTTCAAAGGAAGATGTTCGTTTAATCTTGATAACTTTGGCTATATACAATACTACATCATCTATATATGTAAAATCTCTTTTCATTAAGCCTTTACCAAACACCTTTACAGGCTTATTTTTTAATATGGAATCGGTGAATAGCCAAATTGCCATATCTGGTCGTCCATATGGTCCATAAACAGAAAAGAATCTAAATCCAGTAATCTGCATTTTAGATTTCTTTGAAAAAACTAAAGCTTCAATCTCATTTGCAACTTTTGTCATTGCATAAACACTCTGAACATTTCCTTCTATCATATTTTCTTTTAAACCATTTATCGGAATGTTCATATCACCATAGACACTACTTGAACTAGCAAAAATGAAATGCATTATGTTGGACTTTGCTGCCATTTCTATGACGTTGGAAAATGCAACAATATTGTTTTTTATATACTTTTGAGGATTTCTATTTGACTCCCTTACTCCTGGTGTAGCAGCTAAATGAATCACATAATTACTTTCATTAAAGTATTCCTTCAAGTCTGATAAGTCCTCTGACAAATCTTTACGAATACTAGTAAATTTCTTAAATTGTATAAGTTGGCTTAATCGTTCATCTTGAAGTCTTTTCTGTTCCCCCTCACCATTATGCACGTCAATTCCTATAACTTTGAAGTCCCTATCAAGTAAGTATTTTGAAAGGGAATAGCCAATAAAGCCAGAAGAACCTGTAATTATGATAGTTTCCATATATATTCAGTACTTTTTAATTCTTTTCCAAGGATGTTAAGAAAATGCTGCGAAAAATTCTTTATCCTTCCAGCACCTGGCATAAAAGTAAGTTCACTGAAGTATATTTTATCGTTAATCTCATACAAATCAACTCTACAAAACGGAAGATTTTCCGACAAGAGTTTTACAATATTCTTCATTTCCGCCAACTTTCTTGGACAAGGTATATCAATATTTCCTTCATTCTTAGTTATAAATCCCACTTGCTTTTTCCAGTCTGATATCCGGTATATTATACTTTTCTGATTCTTATGATATGTTGAGTCATATATGATTTGGCAATATTCAGCCGTTCCATAAAAAGAGAAAAATTTATAACTTACAAGAGAATCGGAAAAGATTTTGTCGTTCTCTAGATACTCCTCTGCAAAAACCTTCCGAGGAATATTCATATAATGTGGCTCTGCGGTTGATATGCCGAATCGTTTACTAAGTTTTTTTGAGTAATATTTCTTTACGTAATCATCACTAATAGAGTATCGGTCAATTACAACTATTGCGGAGCCATTGTCATGATTACATTTGAGTACAAATTTATTCGGTAGACTCTCAAAATCTATATCCTGACTATTATCCCAAATCTTATAGATAACAGGCAAAATATGTTTTAATCCCTTAGATGCAATATAATCGCGCACCGCTAACTTGTCAGCATAAGTACTCCATTCTTTATTGTTTGAGTAGAAGGATAGCGTGTAAAGCATCTTGTTAAAATCATACTCACTCGCTTGGTGCATATCTGTCCCTAACAACTCTTTATACAATAATTGCGATAAATATTTAGGAGTAATTCTTCCTAATATATTATTTCTAATTGAAATAATGCATTCTTTGAAATCATGATGTGGTATGTAAAGACTACTTTTGGCTTTACTATTAATGAAATCCTTTCGACCTAATTCGTAAAGGGGAGATACTGCAAACGATGCATCTTCGCCAACACATGTAACTAATCCTTGTGGTATTGTACTCTTCCAATCATGGATATAATCTACTAACCTTTCAGCATTGATTCCATATTCTTTAATCTTCTTTAGATAAGCCTTTTGTGATAAATAGCTTACAGGCATATTCTTTTTTGAACAGAAATGAAGTATCTTATTAACTGATAAATATAATGCACCAAAGCGTATCTGACAATTCCAAGATCCATCAATTTCATGAATTAAATACCCATGTTCAATATTAGTTTTACTCAGTGATGGTTCATCTATAAAACTACCTTTTGAACAAGATATAAGATAATTATTATGCCATGCTTCGTAAAATGCATGAGCCTCTATATTATCTTTAACATACATGACCCCTCCGTTGAAATACTTTACTATCTTGTCTATTGGATAATCTAAATGCTTGTTTTGTTTAACAAAGAAATCAAACATCGGATGTTTTTTGAAAATACAATGTCCATCCAATACTGCTGCTAATGAGAATGAAAAATTATCGATATCATCAAGTGAATGCGTAATCAACGTATCACAGTCAATATATAAAAAGTCTCCATTAATAATTTTGCGTAATGTTACTTTTAGTATGCGTGAGCGTCTGACCTTTTCGACATTGTTATCAAATGGTATTACAATTAATTTAGTAATAAATTGTTTTATTTCTTCACGTATCCCATACAATGAATCATTGGTTTTGTCATCGCAAACAAGGTATATCTGTGCCTGTGGCATCTGATAGCGAGCAGACATAACAGATATAAGGCATTGTTCCCAATAGAAATCTTCTTTCGAGCTAACCAAAACATATGCTAACTTTGTTTTCATTCAATATTCCTCCATGCATTAAATCTTCCTTGAGAAGACATTAACCACTCATATTTGTTACTAAAACAGAAATCTTTAATAATAGACAAATTTAATTTCGAAACTAAATTATCAAAAATCTGAAATTCATCCATTGGAAGCATATGCAATTTGTGATTATATTTATTGAGAACCCGTTCATAATACTCCATCTGAAAATCTACAATTATGTTAGATGCTTTAACTTGCTTGAAAAATTCAAAAGAGTTGACGCAGAATCGAATAGTATCAGCAAATTTTCTGCCATCTTGAGTACCGCGCATGTCTGAATTTGGAGTTTGGATATATACATATCCTATGATTGGAAAATATAAAAAGTTACTCGACAAATAAATACTTTTTAGAGTATGGACAACATCTTCCCAGTAGACACCCTCTTCAAACAATAATTCGTTTTGTATTAAAAATTCCCTTCTATACCACTTACTCCATGATGCTCTAATTCTGTTCTCATAATGAATACTTGCCTCGTATTCAAGATACTTGGCACCAGACATGTTTTTTAATGTTTCAGGTAAAAAAAACTCCGTATATTGATTACCTTCTAAATCTTGCGCAACAGCATTAAATTGAAAGACATCTATATTTGACAGACATATATCACCTTTCAATATTGATAAAAATCCAGGCTTAATAATATCGTCTACATCAACAAACCAAACAAAATTTCCTTGTGCAATTTTCAACCCTGTATTTCTAGCAGCACCTTGCTGTCGGTTTATTTCATGTCTAATTGTGATAATATTTTGAATGTTATTTTTTTTCGCATATTGTCTAACAAGTTCTGAAGTTTTATCTTTTGAACAATCATCTACAACAATTGTCTCAATTAGGTTTAAAGAATCTTTCTCTAACCCACCATGAACAAAAATAGCATCTAAGCATTTATTAATATATTTTGATGCATTATATGCTGGTATTATTATGGAAAGTATAGGTGTCATTTGTCTAATTGTTTTTTAAATGGAAGAAAATTACCACTTTTATTATGCTTATTGTTTGAGCAACAATCTTCAAGAATAGCAAAAACGATCTTCCCAAATGCGTTTTTAAATTCTTTCTCATTTATAACTATGTCGAAACACTTAGCTATATCTTCAGGTGGGTTATGAAATATACCACAACCAAATGCCCCTAATACGATTGCGTTATGATTGTTTTGTAAAGCAATTCTAAAGATTGTACGAATCTTATTTATCGTTATTTTTGTATCTGTTTCTGATAATTGATTATGTATTAGTATTGGATCTTTGATTGCAGGAACAACTGCAAATGATAATTTACGGCATTTGTCCATCAACTTATATCCCATAGGTTCTGCATGTCTAAAAATATTTGCATTTCTTACATATACAGCTCCGTAGTTATCGTCAAGTGGATATTGATCATCAGATTTCTGAATGCCAAACACTGTTGCATATTTTGTAAATTTAAAAGTATGGTAATATAAATCACTACGTCTAAATAATGATTCTTCTTGTCCATAACAGCCTCCAATAACTCCACCACCAGGGCCCTCCGCACAGGCCATGTCTAAAACAATCGGATTATATCCTTGATCAATTAATTTGATTCCTGCATCAATTGAATCTTCATTGACAACAGAAATTATAGTATTCATACTTCCAATATTGTTTATAGGTGATAGCTCAGAGTGAAATAATTCTGAAAAACTACCTTCTTGCGTAACAGGAACCCATTGTCCATCATAATTTGAATATCCACATTCAGATACGATTTTAATATTCTCTTTGAATATAATTGAACGTAGTTTTTTGAATGCAAGTTTCCTTAATAACGGATTCTCTAAATTTCCAGCTTTTCCTAAATCGTTTTTCCATTCTTCATAATTATAGCATTTAAGCCCATTATTATCTCTATACAAGGACAATATAGCATCAATAGCTATAGGTGAACCATCAACCACATCTGATGCATATTTATTCTCGCTGATTGATTTAACTATCAAAGATGAAAAATCCACTAAAGATATATTGGAGTCAGCACATCTAATGTTATCAGAAGATATTGATTCTATATTTTTAAGTTGTTCAATTCGTCGATATATACATCCTGACACAAAAGATATTGTAGGAATTCCAAGATAAGCAACTTCTCCTAAAGTATTTCTTCCGGATCGAGTAATTATCATTGCTGCATCTGTATAATATTCACTGGCTGCAATAATCTTCTTCTCTAAATAAACATTATCAGTTTTGGGATGGCATAACAAGGCATTGTATATTGAATCACAAGAACACAAAATCACAAATCTGTATTGCTTAAGTATTGCCGCTACTTCTATACACAAAGAACCTATTCGTATTGTAGAATCATAGAATAGCGAACTAACATTTAATGTCCCTCCTCCTAAAATACAATATATTGTATTTGTAGGTTTCCTTTTTATTTCTATTACTTCTCTTCGAATGATAGTTGGTATAGATATTATATGTTTGTAGTTACGTTTAGTCTTTACCTTTCTATTACCATGAATGATTGCCAGATCAGCCATTTGAAAGGAGGCATTAAAGTAATCCATCGCCTCTTGATCATTGGCTTCATTTTCAACATCTGATGGGTTAAGCAGAGTTACCAACTTGATATTTGGATGTGATATTCTTAATGATTGTATCATAAGTGGTTCACCATCTATTATGATTATATCAGGACAAAATTCCTTTATGAGAGTATAGATATCTTTGGCTAACTGATTCGTAGGTAAAAGTCCTATTGAACAATAGTCAAAAGATGTTGCTTCATTTAGCAACTCAAAACCTTTGGTCTTTAAATACTCATTTCCTTGAAGATAAGATATCGCCCGAACCTTAAAGCCATAAGTATCTCGTAGTGTTTCCAATATTGAAACACCTGAAACAACTCTTCCCAAGCCAGGGAATCCTCTAAAAATGCCTAAAGCTTTCATCTATTGTTAGAGCCTGTTTAAATTTTATTTAGCAGCATTCTTATCGCAG